>Ga0115847_100067_pt1 | contig 22704 bp, 19 predicted proteins | sample InSIn5SAF170_FD_83861 | JGI IMG/M metagenome (GOLD analysis project Ga0115847, IMG submission 83861)
AGCCAACTGCCGTTCCAATAACTTTATGGTCGCTATCTGGTGTAACTCTTCCGTTGATCACGCTTGCAACAGCGCATTCACTGGCTCACATGTTAGTTTTAGTCTCAAAATGCTCTGATAAAATATTGGCAGAAGTGTCTTCAAACTTCCTGATACTCTCGATATCCAGCGATTCCAAAGAGCTTGGGCGAGGGTTGTATCTATGAACCCCATCTTGAGGACCAGAATCGTCAGCACCGAGGCGGCTGGCTCACTTCAAGTCTTACTCAACGACGACATACTCTGGCGAACAGATGAGTCATTAGAATACTACCTCGAAAAAGATCAAGAAGTCCCAATGGCTTATGGTGGCCGACTCTCCCGATGGGCGATCATTAGCGATGATATCAGCACGTATTTTGTGTGGACTGCACATCATGTCTTGTATGATGGCTGGAGTCAAGCGATGATATTTGACCAAGTCCAGCAGATGTACAATGAGGGAACTATTCCAACTCCTCTGCCGTTCAATCATTTCATCAACTACTTGTCAAGTGGAGACAGTGTCGAGTCCGAGAAATTTTGGATTTCCCAGCTCTCTGGGGAGATGCCAGTAGTATTCCCGCAGCTGCCATCGAACAGTTACACTCCTCGAGCCGATAAGGTATTTACCCATTCTATGCACATTGCTCGAAACCCGAGATCAGAGATCATGATGTCGACAATCCTTCGAGCTGCATGGGCCATCCTCCTCGCAAGATATTCCGACTCTGAAGATATAATATTCGGTGCAACTTTGTCTGGACGTAACTCAAATGTTCCCAGAATCACTGAGATTGTTGGTCCAACTATAACGACAGTTCCAGTAAGGATGGTTCTTGACTTCGAGAGGGGATCTCTTGATTTCTTGGAGGCTGTTCAGGCGCAGGCAACTGATATGATACCACACGAACATTTCGGTCTGCAAAATATCTCGCGGTTGAGCAAGAACGCAAAATTTCAAAATTTACTTGTGATTCAACCCGGATCCGGCTCTCAACTCGACTTCCTTGGTACCACGTCCGTTCCTGTACGAGAAGACGACTTTAGCACCTTCGCTCTAGTCATGGAGTGCACTCTAGGTGAAGGAATTGTCAATTTGAAGGTTTCTTGCGACACTCATATCGTCGAGAACGCCCACAGAATGCTTAGGCATTTCGAGCAATTGATCCGACATCTCAATGAGGGAAAGGATGTTTTGTTGAAACACGTTGATATGTTCAGCCCGGCGGATAACAAGCAAGTATGGAAGTGGGGCTCTAAGTACCCTGAGAGAATCGACCAAACAATTCATGGAATGTTCAGTAAGAGAGTCATCTTACACCCAGATGCACCCGCGATCTGTGCCTGGGACGCTTCATTTTCATTCCATGAGCTTGACAGATTATCGACACAGCTCGCTTTCCATCTTGCGAATCTTGGAATTAGAGCAGAGTCAATCGTTCCTCTATGCTTTGAGAAGTCTGCTTGGACTACTGTTGCAATGCTAGCTATCTTGAAGGCTGGAGGTGCTTTCTGCTTGTTGGACCCAGCACATCCAGTTAAAAGGCTGGAAGAAATTGTCCATGCCATCGGCGCTACTATTCTTCTGTGCTCACCAACCTACAGCAGCTTGCTCACAGTTGCTGTGGATTCAGTATTTGTCGTATCAAAAAACACCCTCGAATCTATTGGACCAAAAAGACGTCGATCATTAAACCCAGTCAATCCAAGGGATGCAGCGTACGTTGTATTCACTTCAGGCACTACCGGAAAACCGAAGGGTAGTGTAACAGAGCACTCGTCATTTGTTACCAGTTCTTTCGCGCATGGAAATGTCATGCAGATCAGCTCATCTTCTCGGGTATTGCAGTTCAGTGCTTACTCCTTTGATCCTTGTATACTCGAGACCTTCACAACTTTAATGAGGGGTGGCTGCGTATGTGTTCTCAAGGAAGATACTCGTACAAATCCCAATGCTCTTGTTAAAACTATGGAAGATATGAAGGTCAACTGGGCAACAATAACACCAAGCTTGGCTCGCTTGATTGAAAAAGATAAAGTGCCATCTCTGAAAACGATTGTTCTAGGTGGCGAAGGAATGGCGAAGAGTGACAGGGAGTGGGCACGACAAGTTCACCTGTTGAATGCTTATGGTCCAAGGTAATATTTTATCAGAGCATTTTGAGACTAAAACTAACATGTGAGCCAGTGAATGCGCTGTTGCAAGCGTGATCAACGGAAGAGTTACACCAGATAGCGACCATAAAGTTATTGGAACGGCAGTTGGCTGTTGCCTGTGGATAGTTGAACCGCACGATCATAACCGTCTCACGTAAGTTATCCTCAATATTACGAAACTTAGATTACAAATCACTGACATATGAATAGCCCTATAGGGTGTGTGGGAGAACTTTTGATCGAAGGCCCAACTGTTTCTCGAGGCTACCTCAATGATCCTGGAAGAACAGCCGATGTCTTCATAAGTAGTCCGACGTGGCTGAAGAAAACTAGAGCATCTAGTCGTCTCTATAAGACGGGAGATCTTGTAAGGTATAACGAGAATGGTGAGATCATCTTCTGCGGTCGAAAAGATGCCCAGGTCAAGGTCCATGGTCAACGCTTGGAGCTGAGCGAAATTGAGCATCAGCTTGCATGTCAAAGTCTTATCCAAGATGCTGCTGTGGTACTTCCAAAGGCTGGGTTATGCAAGGGTCGCTTGGTTGCAGTCATATCGTTTGCTCAGGACGTTGCTGTTAAAAGTAGGGATGAACTGCAACTAGTCAATAGGAGGAGTCTGGAAGAATCGGCCCCTCAGGTATCCACGTTCCGCACATATCTGGAGAGTCGTCTTCCATCGTACATGGTTCCGCAGATCTGGGTAATTGTAAAATCTGTACCCCTTTCACCCTGTAAGTATGCTCCAAATGGGATCTTGATATTTGCTAACCAGACTTGTTAGCCGGCAAAATGAACAAGCGCATGATGACATCTTGGCTGGAAACAATGCCGAAGAGCATGTACGATGAAATCATGGGACTGACTGAGAAACAAGACTCAATAATTCCCCTGAATACTGTAGAGAAACGCATCCGGGCTATTGTGTGCAGAGTTCTCAATCTCTCAGAAGATGAAGCTCCGATCAATAGGTCTTTCATCAGTCTAGTAAGCAGAATGATTTCTCTCAATTATCTCACTAGTCCTAACATCAAATTTAGGGAGGAGACAGTATCACAGCAATGCAAGTCATGTCGACTTGCCAAGTGAAAGGTTTCACGCTAAAAATCCGAGATATTCTACAGAGCAAATCTCTAGCTGAGCTTGCCCTATGTGTTAGTCTATTGAAGGATGATGCTGCGGTCGCGGTGAGAGAAGTCTATGAGACAACCTTTCAACTGTCACCAATACAGCAGTTTTACTTCGAGGAGTCTCTTCGTGGGGCACGAGATACAACTCTTCGAGTGAGAGACGGATCCTATCGCTTCAACCAAAGCGCTTTCTTGCGATTAAAACGCCCAACGACTGTGAAGTTACTGAAGAATTCTATTGAAGCCATCGTTGGTCGACATTCCATGCTTCGGGCACGCTTCTGCGAAGTCGATGGAAAATGGACTCAGAAAATCAAAGAGGAGGTGCCAGGATCTTATGGATTCCACACTCATTATGCGGATTCCGGAGCAGAGATTTTGTCTCACATTGCATTGGCACAAATTTCAATGGATCCAATATCTGGACCAGTATTTGCCACTCATTTATTCGAAACTAGAGGCGGGGGCCAACTTCTATTCTTGATTGCCCATCATCTGGTTATTGATTTGGTTTCTTGGCGTATCTTGCTCCAAGATCTGGAACATTTACTAGAGTCTGGAAAGCCTTTCTTTCAAAAATCGATTACCTTCCAAGCATGGTCAAGCATTCAAGCCGAACATGCTGCCAAAGTACTTCAGCCAACAATGACTCTACCCTTCCGGGTTCCAGCCAGCTCATACGAGTACTGGGGGATGTCTCAAGTACCGAATATTTATGGAGACGTTTTGGAGCACGGGTTCAGCCTGGATGCGCAAACAACATCTGCAATGCTTGGAAAATGTCATAAAGCTTTAAATACAGAGCCAGTCGATATATTTCTAGCAGCACTGCTTCAATCCTTCAGTAAGGTCTTCGGAGATCGCGAGGTGCCAACAGTCTTTACGGAAGGTCACGGACGAGAACCTTGGGATTCAAGTATTGATCTTAGTAGTGTCATTGGTTGGTTTACCACAATATTTCCCGTATATGTGCCTGTTGCAAGGGAGTCATCTGCCCTTGAAATCGTGCAATGGACCAAAGATATTCGACGTACCATCAAAGGAAATGGGTGGCCTTATTTCACTTCGCGGTTTTTGCATCCAGAAGGCAAAGAAGTTTTCCGGAATCATTCACCTATGGAGGTTATCTTCAACTATCACGGTAGTTTCCAACAGCTGGAACGCGAAGATGGACTTCTAGAACAAATTCCTCTTCACAGCAAAGAATCTCAAACCAACTCTATAAAGAGTCCTTCATCAGATCTCGGGGCAAATCTAAGGAGGTTCGCACTATTTGAAATCTCTGCAGAAATTGACAATGGAACTGCAAAGTTTACTTTTGTCTATAACCAGAAAATGAAGCACCAAAAAGCCATCGGGCAATGGATCCAGGCGTACAGGCACACTCTTGTCGAGATGATCCATCTATTGCAGACCAGCGAACCAGTAGCCACGCTTAGTGATTTCCCGCTTCTCTCCCTTGACTATGAAAGGCTTGAGACATTCAAGAAAGAAGGATTGCCGGCCCTCGGTCTTGCAAGTCTCAACCAAGTTGAGGACATTTATCCTTGCTCCCCCATGCAACAAGGGGTTTTGATCAGTCAAACTCGTTCTCCTGAAACCTATCGAGTTCAAACTACATTTGAAATCACCTCTACAAGCGGTTCTATCGATATTCAGCGGCTTCAGTTAGCTTGGCAAAAAGTTGTCGCTCGTCACCCATCTCTTCGAACTGTTTTTGTTGACGGCATTTCTCAAGACAGTCTCTTCGACCAAGTTGTGCTGAAAGAATTCTCCCCTAGAGTGCTTCACATGGAGTGCGCATACAGCGATGCGCTCGGAACGCTGAGTAGGCTTCCACCCGCGAAGTACGATTCGGAGCCTCCTCACCGTTTGATCTTCTGCAAAACTTGGAATAAAACCTTCATGAAACTCGAAATTAGCCATGCCCTCATCGATGGAGGATCAATTGGAGTTATTCTTCACGACATCGCGCAAGCTTATGACGGGAGTCTATCTTTGGTCGGAGGTTTACCCTACAGCAAATATATCGAATATTTACAACAATACTCCATGGATGCTTCTCTAGCTTACTGGAGAAAGACTCTGACAGGCGTCCAGCCTTGCTACTTCCCTGTCTTACATGACACTAAACAGAAAGCTCAAATGCAAGTTGATAACGTTCATGTTGATCTGGATATCTCAATAAGCCAGATATCCGGATTCTGCCAATCAAACAACTTGACGATAACAAACATCCTCCAACTTGCCTGGGCTCTTGTTCTCCGTGCATTCACCGGATCAGAACAAGTCTGCTTCGGCTATCTGGTATCTGGACGCGACGTACCAATCAGTGGCATTCAGGGTGCAATAGGCGCGTTCATCAATATGTTGGTATGTCGGGTGACCTTTGAGGACCGATCAACTCCCCTCTCAGCCGTGCTCGAGGCACTTAAAGAGGATTTCGCGAACAGTCTGCAACATCAACATACTTCCCTGGCAGAGATACAGCATTCTCTTGACATTTCAGGTCAACAACTATTCAATACGGCAATATCTTATCAGGCAGAGGCACCCAAAGCATCATCAGACCTCAGTTTTGAGATCGTGGGAGGCAATGACCCCTCCGAATACGACATTACTCTCAATATTGGGGTTACGGAGCAGAAGTTGAACTTTGCACTGAACTATCACCCTCACATCATGACCGGAGAGCAAGCAATGAATATAGCCAGTACATTTGAAACGGCACTTCGGTTTGTTCTAGCGTCAGCGGGCAAAGTTGTTGGTGACATTAACATATTTAGCGATCGAAACCGCAAACAGTACGTGTCTTATTTTATACTGCCAGATCCTCAAAGTCACTAACATCAATGTTTAGGGTCTGGGGTTGGAACAACAAAGATATTAACCCAAGTATTATGGAATCGTGCGTCCATGATCTCATTCAACATCAGACCGAAGCTCGTTCTAGTTTCCCTGCTGTGAGTGCATGGGATGGAAGCCTATCTTACCGTGAGCTTGACATAGTTGCAACTCGATTGGCTAGCTACCTTGTTCAACTAGGTGTCGGGCCCGAAGTTTTTGTGCCTGTTTGCCAGGAAAAATCGAAATGGGCTATTGTTTCCATCCTTGCCATCATGAAAGCAGGTGGTGCATTTGTCCCGATGGATGCCGCCCAGACTGGACGATTCGAAGCAATCACCCGGAAAAGTAAGGCTACAATTGTTCTTGCATCAGCAAATTCTGCCAAAGCAATATCGTCTCTCGTCGGTACCGTAATTGTTGTGGATGAAGAACTATTCACACGGATCCCGTCAAGGGTAGTCATGAGCTCACATCCTGCAACGTCTCGAAATGCAGCCTACGTGCTTTTCACATCCGGTAGTACAGGAGAACCCAAAGGCTGCATCATCGAGCACGGCTCTTGGTGCGCAAGTGCTTTGGGTCAAAAGTATGCTTGGGGAATAAATCATTCATCACGTGCTTTACAGTTTGCAAGCTTCAGTTTTGATGCATCGCTCGGGGAGATGCTTACTCCTCTGATGTTTGGCGGGTGTGTGTGCATTCCATCAGACTCGGAACGTCTCAATGATATTGGTTCTTTCATTCGGCGTCAAAACGTCAGCTTTGCAATCTTACCACCTAGCTTCATCAAACTGCTTCAGCCTGAGGATGTACCGTCCCTAGAAACGATAGTACTTGGGGGAGAATCAACAGCGAAGGAGGATATCCAAAAATGGCACGACAAAGTACAATTTATCCCAGCCTATGGCCCAACAGAGTGTTCCCTTGTGAGCAGCTCTGTCACCAACGTCACGATAGATACAGAATCAAGCAACATTGGGGTCCCCAATGTTGCCAATTACTGGATTGTCGATCCTTCAAACCACAACATTTTGATGCCTGTTGGTGCCACTGGTGAGCTCCTGATCGAAGGTGCGATTGTTGGTCGTGGATATGTCGATAATCCGTCCCAGACAGCCGCTGCGTTTATCAATAACCCAAGATTTGTCAAGGTACAACCCAACGAAGCACCCAGACGAATGTATAAGACGGGAGACCTCGTGCAATACAACACCGATGGTTCCTTTAGATACTGCGGGCGGATTGATACCCAAATAAAACTACGTGGACAGCGAATCGAATTATCCGAAGTCGAACACCATATCAGAAGAGCCATCGGCGGAGGATCTGAGGTGGCTGCAGAAGTCCTCAAGTTTGGAAACTCCAAAGCTACGCTGGCTGCGTTTATTTCTTTAGGGGAGAATTTCGATGGTGACGAAACACTACGAAATATATCTCTTGCGACTAGAAACAGGCTTCATGCGCTCATTAACGGGATCGACATTAAAATGGCCGCTTTCGCGCCATCCTATATGATTCCGTCGGTTTTCATTCCTATTAAGAAGCTACCTTTGGCACCTTCGCTCAAAGTAGATCGGAAGAAGCTTCGACAGATGGCTGCATCTCTGTCCGAAGCTCATATTAGGTTTCTTTCACTTTCTCAAAGTTCGGAGCAGCGGGAGCTCACCAGTATGGAAGAACGCGTTAGAGACCTTTGGGCTACTACTTTAAACATAGATAGCCGAAAAATCTCCCTTGACGACAGTTTTCTCAAGCTTGGCGGCGATTCTATCCTTGCAATCAAGCTTGTTGCTGCTTTCCGGGCCGAAAAGCTATCAATCTCCGTTGCTGATGTCCTTCGAAATCTTTCTCTGGCAGATACCTCTGCTGTGGTAACGTCGCTAGATTTACCGGAACAGACGGAGTACTTGCCTTTCACAACACTGGATTTCCAGATGAATGACGACTTCCTTGATGAAGTGATCTGCCCTCAGCTATCTGTGTACAAGTCAAATATCGAGGATATCGTTCAGGGGACAAGCATGCAGGCGACATTCGTCAAGACTGGGCTTCTCTCAACCCGAGGCAACACAAACTATTTTGTCCTGAGTCTATCTGGCTCTATTGATCAGTCACGGCTCGAAAATGCATGCCGAGAACTTGTTCTAACCCATAAAATCCTCCGAACGCGTTTCCTCGTCCACCACCAGCAGCTCTTACAAGTTGTTCTGCGTACTTCTCCCCCAGAATTTCGCCATTACAAAGCAGCCAAATGGAGATTAGGGCATCTTGCAGCAAAACTAGCAAAACAAGACCAAACAGAGCCAATATCACTCGGAGATCCTATCGTTCGATTTATGTTTTTGGATGGCGGAAAGCATAATTTGCTGATAATGCGTCTTAGCCATGCCCAATATGACGGCATGTCAATCAGGATACTCGTTGATGACCTTTCAGCACTTTACGGGGGAGAAAACATTCCAGAAAGGCCTTCATTCGCAGAGTTCGTTTACTCCTCTCAAAAGAGCAACGCACGAGGGGGAGAGGAGTATTGGTATAGCCTTCTCAAAGGTTCCGCCATGACGAATGTGGTCCTCCAAAACAAGCCACCTTACCAAAACACCAAGCTGAAAATTGTCAGCCGAGATGTCCCTTCATTGTCACCCCAAGGCCATGGCATGACCTTTGCTACTGTTTTGAAAGCCGCTTGGGCTCTGGTTCTAGCACAGATATCAGGAGAGAGGGATGTGGTGTTTGGACATTTGGTGTCTGGGAGAAATTTGGCCCTGGCGAACGGTGATATCAATGATGTGTTGGGCCCCTGTCTGAACATCATACCTGTTAGAGTACAACTTGAAGAGAGGATAACTACCGCTGGAGACCTACTGAACAATATCCACAGCCAACAACTTGCTGCAATTCCATTCGAGACAACTGGGTTCGATAAAATCGTTCAAAGATGTACGGACTGGCCTCTATGGACAAGATGTAGCTCAGTTGTACAACATCAGAATCTAGATGGCGTTGAGGAACATCTTGAATCGTTCAAATTTGGCCAGCATGACTGCAAATTTGGCGCGCTTGCCCCATCCCACGATTCTATGGATATACTTGTTTTCTCCTCTCCAAAAGGATCGAAAGTTCGCATTGATCTTCAATTCTGCGAGAGAGTGATTCCGTCTTTTCTTGCCGAGGATCTCATGGAACTCCTGTGTATCAATCTTCGCCTTCTCTCGACGGACATGCGCAAGCTGCTCCCGCCTGCATCGCTAATAACATCTCTTCCGCCTCAAATTCCTGTCGATATGAAGCAAACAAGTCCGCTTCTGCGGTCGCAATCAAGCAATGACAAACTGTCAGCTTTTGGGAAATCATCGGCGCTTACCCTAAGCAGCAACAGTCGCTCATCTTCCATCTCACCTATACCGAGCTTATTCCACAAGAACAACCGCGCTCACGGCTTGGTCACAAGGGTCTGGTCATCTGTGCTGTCAACTGGCGATCCTGAGTCCCCATTCGAGATTGACACCCACACCTGCTTCTACGATATCTGGGGCAACTTGCTAGCTGCAGCTCAATTTTCAGAGTGCTTCAGCCAGGAGGGCATTGACATCACAATGGAAGAGATCATTGAGAACCCATCGATACACATGCAGACTCTGCTAGTGGGGAAGAAGATTGCTGGGCAAGGCAGCAAAAGACACTGGTACAAGAGTACCAAACCGGGGAAGAGGGAAGGGAGGAATGATGCTCCTCGTAGCGCAGCAGAAAGGCCCCTTGTAAGGGTTCCAAAGTTTGCAAAGTGGAGGAAGAACTCTGGACTACGAGTTGCAGCTTAGACTAGAGAGGTATGTTGAAATCTGAAGTTCGAATGCACTTTTCACTGACCAGGCTTTACAAAGATTGATTCGAAGATATCAAGTGGCTTGTCTGAAGTTAGAGCTGTTCAATTCTACAGCATTATTGGGCTTGGCGCATCTGGATGTTTTTACCTTGGAGACTGTAAAAGTTCGGCCTTTTGGGTTTTATGTTTAGCAAAGCTTTTATGATGAATTTTCTCGAATTGAGGCATATATGATATTGGTAGCAGATGTTAAATGGACGATGTCCTGATTACTTCTTTTCAAAAAAATATATCCCAAACGCACAACAGATTACTGTCTATTGAACATAATCAACGTATCTCTCTCCAGTCATCTAAGACCGCAAATTTGAACGCTTTCATTCTCATTCTGGCGCAAATCACTACTGCTGACACTCTCTTCCACATTCACCCATGGCTTACCCTTTTTCGTTCATCTTTCTCGTACTTCTCTTGCTTCCAATGCCTCTAAGTCCCTTTTGCATCATTCACCAAATCTAAGTAAACCTTTACCGGTCCATGTTCTAGATCAAACTAGGGAAGTGCAGATCGGGGAAGGTGCACGAGCTGAATGAATCAGTGATATAAGAATGTAAGGATAAATGTGCTAAAACCGTTTGCTTATCATGTGATCCGTTCGCTTGATGAGTGAGAATGTAGTGATATTGGTTAATATGTCAAATAACGAGGGGTATAATGAAAGGCAAGTTCTATACTCTATAGCGTGCTCCAGGAGTAGAAAGAATATCGTGGAGAATTATGAATGTAAGTTGAAATCACGCTTAGAGGTATAGTAGGGAGACATTGGTAAATATCTGTTTCACGACAGTGGACAAGATTATATGAGTTTTTTCTATGTAAAGGTTACATAGGCTCAGTTTCCGTTAAAGGAATTCTATTACCGATTATACAAATTTGTGCTCCCTATATTCGTTTTTACGTTTTGTTGGGACCATTTTACACTTGATTGAGTTTATTGCAACCAAGGTGGACTTACCCATAATTACATATAATATGCCTTCAAGTTATATCGGTTGTGTTCTTAGTATCGGTCTACATATGCTATAATGATAACGCATTCGGTAACATTTCTATTACTGGGCATGTCAAACCTTAGTCATGGTATTGAGATTATAGGAACCTGCCATGCAACAACCAGATTTACGAGTACCAACAGAAAACATTGCTTGCTGGTTTCTTTTTCGAGTGGGATCTGCCACAGCAAGGCTGATTGTTTCGGGATCATCATGCAACGGGTAAGTGAATGATTTACCGCGTTAACAGTAGAGCACCTTTCTAGAAATGGCACTGATCATCCGATATATTCTTTCAAATTGTCATTTTCAACTCTGTTGCTTTATGCGGAACGTCGATGAGACTTGCATCTAAAAAAGCAGATACCGGCTCGAAGCCTGAGAACATGCCGGATGTCTTCAAACAATCCGCAGCATCATGGCATAGTACTCGAAATCATTTTAGAGTTATGTGCTGGCAGTAAGTATGATTCTCTTGCTTCCCGCATTCGCATCCTTTTCACCTCTATTCTTCGCAATCGAGAAGGCTCTACCCGAAACTCTAAATGTTTCTTGATCGCCACTTATCCTGTTATCCTATTGCGCCGTTTTCGCCTGTTCTCTTCTTGACTATTGCACTTGCTGGGTTTTCAGAATTTATCCAATGTGCATCCGAGTCGAAAATGATTTTCATTATCAGAGAAATGGAAAAAATTCAATATTGCGGTGCTTCATCGTTGGTCCTTTCCAGGGTCATACTGAAACGATCTTGGAGTGCTGATATGGCAAGCAATCAATGATGGCGTCTTCCAAATTCATAAACACTAGAGTGATTCTGAATGCGCCAATGAAGATCGCGAATTCCAGTAGTCATCAACCGTCTGATGTACATGATAACATTGTTAAGGAAGGAAAAACCTTAATAGTATGCACGTCGTAAGCGTAATTGTGTTTTGTGTGACAAAGATATCGGTCAAAGCTAAGTCACTAACTGCGAATATTGATTGAATTGTTAAGGGACACATCATGCTGGAAAATTCAGTCCAAGGAACTTACATGTCAACTCTAAATGTTTGTGATGCAGGAGGGAGGGGGGGGGAAGGAAAAGATGAATTGGATGGATTGATTGTTGATCTCTTACGCCATGATTGACCTGTATCTGTCGATGTACAAAACTAAACTAACACGTCGAGAAGACTATAAAGAGCTCCCCTTCCCCGTCATTCTATCATTTCGACAATTACAATCAATCTCGATTTATTACTCTTACTGTCCACTGCACTTAGTCCATTTTATCTACTGTTCTATCCAAAAAAAACAAGAATCCAATATCTCACTACAAAACGCGAAAATGGTTTCCCTTCGTAATATCGTCGCAGCAATTGCACTATCTGTCCCCGTGATTGCACAGACAACCCCTTCTCAAGTCGTTGACAATATCCGGATGATAACTCAAAAATCACAAGCTCTGCAAGGCCCTGCTCAGAGCATCACGCTCATCAACGGTCCACTGCTTCTCGTTGGACTAGGTCCTTTCCCCGTAAGCGATCCTTTTTTCTGAACTCCGTGTTGGCTGGTTCCTGCATAACTAATCATAATGCAGCCTCTCATCGCTGGATTTACCGATATTGTCTCGACTGCCACTACTGCTCTTGCTCAAATGAATGGCATGGCTCCGGTTCCTGCCGGACTTCAATCGGATGCCATTTTCAACGCGTTCCGCGAAGTAGGTTTAAAGCATGCTGCTGCATAGAAGAAGCCTTAGGCTAACCTGTCAATTTCAGTTTGTTCGAACGCACCAGGTCCTCCTAAACATCCTAATCGGTAAAGCTGGTTTGTTTGACACCATTCCGGTCATTGGTGCTCCAGTTGCCGCTGTCCTTCGACAAATTGAGGCCGTGGTTGATGTAAACCTCTCACTCCATATCTTCTCATCTCATATCAATCAAGCTGATTACTCTGGTAGACTGTTGCTTTCTCACTTATTGACAAGGTTCAAAGCCGGGCTAGTGATCTCCAGAATCAAGCCGGTTCACTAAAAGGCACGATCGCTAATGCTATCAACTCATATGATGGCCTCTCTATGTAAATCGTTGGTCAGGTCAATCACGAAAACTAAAATCTTGTATATTGTAACTGGATGGGTCTAAAGTGACCAGATGATATACATGAGTCGTGATTGACGAACTGAATGGAAGAAAAGCAGGCTCCATATAGCCTGGGACAATGGAAACTTCATAGTGCCGCTTTCTTCGTTTTTGTTACCAGTCTTCATATCACAAATGATAACAATCTCTCCACCCCATTTGCATGTGTTTTGATTATTTGGTAATTGTCTGTTTCGCTTCAAATTTTTTGTATAGTTCCCATAGAAATCATACCAGACTGGGTCCCTCTAGAGTCTCGAGAAGCACCAAAACTTGGTAGTCGAAATAAGTTCAGGCGAAAAAGAAACAAAGGAGGAGTCAACACGTGAAAGGGTTGCATAGAGAAGAGTGAACCATGTATGGTTCCAAAGACTTGTATATCTGTACTAAGTTGGGGTTGTCACATGACCATGTCTTGGTATTTTTGATGACTCTTTTTACGCATAACCGTGATCAGTAACTCTTTGTGAGGATGTCTTTCATAGTCCAATTTAAATGATTCGCGGGTCACTTATCAAGAATTGAATAATCAGCGTATCTTAAATCCATAAACTGACTGACTTCATCTTCGATACGTATTAAATGTTTTCGGATAAGGAGAACAAATGCAAACACTTCACGATGAGCTAAGTGCCTATAAGTGTGATTGTAAATCCTTAGAGCTGAAACCGGAATCTTATGCACCATACCCCCACGTCACATTCTTTCTTATTTCAACAAAGCTACATGTGTAGAACCGATTCGCACATAACAATTGACTGACCAGCACCCAATCAACTTCCTTATCAAGATGGCATCTAATCCTGACCGATACCCTACATCTCAGCCAGATGTCAGCACATATCCGGAGAGTGCTCTTCGTAACAATTTCAAGGGACGGGAGCTCGGCAAGGAAGCACCCGAGCGTTTAAAGATCCGTGAAAGCTGCGAGGGATAGGGAACCTATTGTGATGCGGCTGAGTATTATTTCTACTCATTCTATCTTATGCTTGGTGGTGAAATTAACACTTATATCAGGTGGGAGAATTACAGATCTATGTTCTTTGACGATGTGTACATCGCGACTTCATGGTAACAAGGCAATATCGACGAATTCATCCAAGCATCCAAGGAGCGGTTTGCGAAGGGCTCTAGCTTCATGTATATTCTACATCGCATCGTTGGCTCTTCTGTAGATATCGACCCGGGGCTGAAACGTGCAGTCTGTAAGATGAAAATCACTATCACTTGTAGTTCTACTTCTGACGGGGTTGAGATGGATAACGAGGCAGACTGTCGGTTCCTTTTTCTGCTTGAGAAATGTCAAGACCGTTGGGGAATCTGCTTTTAAACACTGTTGTTCGACAAAGACAAATTCGTTCCTGTCAATCCAGAAAGGGTATTCCATATACCAGAGGAGGATGTCGAAAAATATCCTTCTGGTTATCGGTACCTTGCATGGGCTCAATCCAAGATTGGTAATCCCCCCAAAATAAATCTTAATAGCCATACCCAATTTTATTATATCCTAATTATAAGCAAGAATATGAATAAATATTTAATGCCTAATTATACAAGTAGAAAGGCGGCTCTTATATAGAGCTTACGCTAGTGCTAAACAGCGCTAAGGGAATAGACGCTATTTAAGTTTATCGTATCTACTAAGTTTTCTAGTAACATATATCGTACTATAATATTACTATCTCCCGCTTAGAATACCAATTCCTGCAATATTACAATCTTCTTCAATTGTCCCTTAGGATATATATAATATGAAACTGGTAGTAATAAAGATCTTCACTTTTGATGCCACATCCAAATCATTATATTTATCTACGCAGAGTGGCCAACCGGTGTATCATCTCCGAATTATATGGGTGGCCGATTACTAAGGCAAATCTGAGAATGAAATATGAGGTCTCTAGTGTAAACTCGGTTATCAGGCTCCGTGTAAGAGATTCACCACTGTATCCTCGGAGCTACAAGAATTTCGTATTGCCATCTATCAACGATTTGGTTGATTGAGGTCAGCTAGTAGTAGGGTAGCTTGCCAGCCATGATAAGGATCCTTTGACGTCTCGAAGCTTTCAAGTTGTTTAAAGGTGTTGAAGACACATCTTAAAATAAAATGAGCATCCATGAACCTCTTTTACTTCTTCACCTCTATCCTGTTTGCGCTCACGTCTTTGACTAGATCATGCTTCCTATAGACGTGCTTCAAATTTGCCCAGGACCACTTCGCTAGAGGATGCACCACCTTCATATCACGCATCCATGCCAAATAAAGTGTGGTGCTGATTTCTACAGCAGAAAAAACCGGCTCCGAATGCAGCAATGGTCCTAAGAATTGGTTATCTGAGCACACATGGAGCAGCAGAAGGATACCAAAAAAACTACTGACTATTTAGTCGCTAAATTTCTTAACAAAGTACAAGGGATACGCACGTGTGAGTGTACTCATATGTGTGAGGTAACAGTCTTCGATGAGACTGGAACATGGCAAATGTAAGGGGCCAGAGAGTGCATGCCTATTGATGAGGTTAAAATGAGTTCCGATGTCCACGACATTTACAATCTCTTACCTCAAATGCTTTTCGACAAGCTTGAATTTCAAATGAAGTAGGTTCTCGAGGAGAATGTAAGACTTTGAAAATGTAGGGTCTCCATATGATATATTCCGTGTACTTGTAACGGGTACGGAGATTTGCATTCAAAGCAATTCGAGACCGAAGACTTTCTGCTAGTGCAGAACCCAAGAACGTATCTATTGGGCTATTGCCAACTCTCTGGGGATTTGATCCAAGGATATCGTTAACGGATTGATCATCCCATGCTAGAGCAGGGGGTAAATGTACTCGCCAGTCGTCCAACTGACGTACTAGCTCTTGGGTAACCGCTTCCGATGGTCCATCTATCTCTTTTGTGTTGAAAAGATTCCCTAACCGGAGGCATTTAGTCCTAGAACTTTTGTACCTATCATGGCTCAAGCTTTTAGACTTACTGGTGTGTTGAGTTGACTCTCTCGCACGATTTATTAAGGTTCTCAGTGTCAATTGTGCTAAAAAGTGATACTCGATAAAGAGAACGTCATCGGATTTTATTTGTTGCAGCTGAAAATTATATAGAAATTTCGGAAGAGGCACCAAATTCTGCATCGATGAGACTCGAGGAGTGTCTAATCCTAGCTCACCCTGAATGCCCCTAGATTAGTCATACTATCAGTTGGATACCACTCATGAACTTGATTTTGCTCTCACCCTTCGAGAAGGCAACATATCCAGAAAGATATGGCTATTTGATCACCCTCCGTTGTGTTCCATGCAACTACACTACACCTTGGTTAAAAGATACCCCTGAAAGCGTAATTGACAAACCTTCTAGCAAGACTTTTACATATTGTGCAAGCAAGCTGAGTCGCACGGTAGAACTCCTAATTCCAGTTATTTATAGCTAAACAGTAGAGCTTGCCGAAGAAAACCAACTAAGTTTCGCGAAATCTGTGCGTAATAGACTCTAAAATTGGACAAGTGTTATTGCTTGACTTCGTATTACCATAACACCAATACTTACGCCAGTAAAATGTGACATTGGAGACTTTGTAGACTCCAGGATGTTGACAGAAGACCAAGTCTCCTCTTGGCTTCGCACACAAATACATTTCCTGGTGGCCGCGAGATAGTACCACCTCTCACACCAGTATATCTTCCTGTCTCATCAAGAAATGGACGACCCATGGCAGCTTCTTGAGCCACACACCCGAGAGCAAGAACGAGTAGAACCATGGCCGATCCATCCTGATTCTCGTCGAAGAATTGGCTACACAGTTGAGATAGCAAAGTACCATGAGAGTCCAGAATGGGAAAGGAGCAGTGAAATGACTGGAAATACGCTTCAAAAAGACTCTCGACATACGGCTTGTTGAGACTTATGACATGGCCTCCTCCTTGCAGGATTAGAACACCATACTCACAGTATTGGATATGCACTTGACGTTCCACATCAACAGGTCCAAACTCGCTTGATATTTCTATCAACCAATTTTCAGTCCCTTCATTTCGAGGGTCCCAGTTTGGCATGTGTATTTCGTCACTATTTAAAACCGATTCAATAGCAGGCCATTTAAGAATGTTATACATTTCTGTGGTATCTCGAGGAGGCAGCTGGAATGATTCTGGGATATTCTGTAGGGAGGCGTCAGAAGTGACCGACGACGAATCATGTCTTCGTGTAGCTGAGAAGACCAAGCTATCCATATTATCTTTGCACGACATTGTTGTGATTCAAGTTTTTTTTTTAGTGGATCAAGGATTTCAACCTCGAATGCCTGACTTGCTGACTGATCCGACGAGTGCTCAGAGGACTGAATGTTATTACCATAGTTGAATTGCTGGAGTTTTTGCCACAAGACTGGAATGAGAACGAATATTTTGGTGGATGTGTGCGGTGTCCAGAGCAAGACTGCTGATCCCTTTATTCCAACGGAACAAAGTCCTTATATGTGGCTCTGGATCAATGACACAATGCTGTTAAGGATCTCGTAGCCCTACTCACTTGGTCAAATATTGGTACATGACGGGTGCGCAGAGGCCGAGCCGAGAAATGCAGAACCCCACTTGACCACAGTCTTTTTTGCGATGGCTACTGCTTGTCTTTTGGGAGAAATACTTCTGATTCAGGTACAACATGCAACTCGTCCTCAATGAAACTGCATACCACCTTACAGAAAAACAACAAGAACAACCACTTTCCAGTACCGCGGGGCAAGTGAACTAATCAGCTGATATCCACTTCAATTGCAGTACTGAAATTCCAAAAAGATTGGACTCTGAAGGTGTGACTCTTCCCCGCCATTCTCCATCCACAAAACGAGTGATAGACACGGCTTCACGTCCGCCTCCGACATGTACTTACGACGATGTGCGCAACAAACTTCAACAACATGAAAGTCCCTCCCTAGAAAATCTAATAAGTTAACCACACAACTCTCAATAACCACGCGTTAAGACTATACTAGAGTTCAAGAATAAGGTCTTCCCTATATCTTAATGATAGTTAAGCTTTATTTACGATAAGAGCTTCTATCCAGTAAGCTGCAAGAGGTCTTAAATATCTGCCTCTTCGTGTTCCTACTGCTAAGCTTTGTCTTTTCTATGCACAACTAGCTTAAAAGAGAGTCTCGCAGGACACGAAGTGGCTAGTGTTTTAACTACCTATTTCTCAATCACTAAAGGTCTATGAAGTAGGTTGTAGATATAGTACAACAAGTATAAGGATCAATTTGATTATACTCTTAAAAATCCCAGAAGTCTTGTTATTAAGTTATCATTAATTGGTTTTTCTAAATTGATTGATTTTCTGGAACTTGAAATTTGCGAACCGACGATTTTGGATGTTATCGTGCACATTGGTGTAATTGAGCCATATTTTGGGAATACCAAACATTTCCAACATGGGTCCTCCAATATCCTCGAATTGAGATGTCTCAACGGCTACGCACTTGAACCAATTTACTTCTGTTCCTCCCCCCCCCCATTTGATTGCTGTTATTCGCGATTACTATCATGATTATATGCCAGGATCCCGTACATGCGTCATGCGCAAGTGCGCTCTCTAGGAAAGCACTTCGATCACTCGGCAGGAAACCCATCTACTCCGAGGCCAAATAATTACTCAACTCTCTAAAATCCTCACATTTGCCGTAAGGAGTTGAAGACGAGAACCTTTCCAGGCTCCCAAATACCTGCTCTAAGTGAGCCTAGAACCACTCTTTGCTCGTGCACTTATCTAAAGATTTAACGACCTCCTCGATTTTATGCCAAACCATCAAGCCAAGCAGGGAATTTGTAGCTTGCACCCATCCTGTATCGAGATCGACTTCGTTCTCATTAGCAGTGCCAGGAGCTTACAATTTATGTACTCGACTAGTCCTTCACTAATGGTTTCGAATGTTGACCACTTTCAGTGTTTCGTTTAAGCTGCACAGTACTAAGAGCCGCGGTCGACTCGATCGTCTTGTCGATGAATTCTGGTCAAGCGTTGTCTACGCAGAGGGTCACCAGTTCCAACCCACACCATTGTGAAGGACTCTAGGTATAGAGCCTCTCTAGATTCATTTATACCCCTTTTCCCACTCCAAGTCCTAGTGCTGTCAACATTGATCGAAGTCTCAATATACTAAAGAACTTGAACCAGAGAACGAGAGGCGGTGAGTGCTACTAGCGTCAAAGTAGTTCTCATTGCGAATAGCGTGACGAGTTCGAGTGCCATGTCACTCTCTTCGTCTATGTTAATAAGTCTATACATCCATAGAGGCAGTAAAACATCTTTAATATCGATGCCATGTGGTTGGCTTCGTTTTATTGTCGTCACAAGGCTTTCTATAACTTGTAGGATCAAAATATGTACAACTGTTGACAGAAGTCGGGGGTCCCGTATTTCCAGTGGGTCAAGACGTCAATATATTTGGCGATGGTTGAAGCTTGGATTGAAACAGTTGCTAATCTGCCTCAATTTCATTTGCGGATGTTAGACTCCGTAGACTTTGCTTGGCTAGAAGGGGATATTTTGGGACAACGAGCTTCCGCAATGTATCATCAAACCTCTACCGTTGCTTTTGCCATCAAGTCCTACTGATAACATTACAACGCCCACATATCCAGGCACCTTGTATGATCACAGCAGGAGAAGCGAGATAATTGACCTATTCGGGCTGCGCGCACAGAACTAAACCCCCCCCAGAATGTGATGCGGAAGCTGACTTCTATGACTTAACTGATTTGGACTCAATTCATACTTTGGATCTACTTGAAATCGACAATGACTCATAGAACTTGTACTCTGACCAAGAGCAAAGTGCTACAAAGAATACTAGGATGTCTATATGCTTACAAAAGTTTTCAATCTGCCAGCCACGGATGGTCAACAATGGATAATAATGTGTACACATATCAGACAAAGTATACAAATGATGTCAATGTAACAAGGTCTTTAAACGTCTAACTCATTCCTTACATTAAGCTGAATCGAAGCGTCTTTTACGAGATTGTGCATGGCTCAACGCCAGATATGAATGACAAGACATGACATGTCGTTGATGCCATCAGTGTACTTAAGCACGACCTTACCTTGACATTTCTGCGATGTTTGAATGGCGGGCGCGATCTATCAACATCTCAAACAGCTTCCAATGCAAACAGTGGAAACAGTTATCTGAACGGTTTTGGATGACCATTCACACATTATTTGAACCCGAGATGAGCGCCACGACCTATGATGATCAACAGATGCAACTAATCTTTGCGACATATCACAATTATACAACAGTGCGATCCATCAAAGGAGAGAGCAGATATCCTGTCGACAAGCAGCGAAGTGTTGGATAGGTAGACAAAGATAACTTAACAGAACCAGTAAACAAGAATTCAAACACAGCCTGGAGATCTGTGACACATCTTGGAACGCATATTCTGTAGCATGAGGAACGTTTACAGTCTCTACTCGTCATTCCACTCATCACTAAAACTAAAGGCAGGTGACATTATTGTCGAAGAATGGTGGGCGAGATATTGAGCTGTGAAGTATGTGCTTCTAACATTGAATATATACAATAAAATCACTCCTGAGAGAGACGCTCATTCTCCAACACTACACGTCCGAATTTTGACACTGCAATGTCCTCCTGCTTCTTTAAATGCAATAGCCTGCTACAGTCGCTGTGGTATTCTTGATGTAACTGCTAAATGGGTTGCCAGAGCACAGAACAGCCTTGACAAAGGCAGCCTGGACGACGTCAGAGCCCTTTGGACTGGGATGAGTGTGATCAACCGGGAAGAATGTATCAACAGTCGCTTTGCCAAGCGTGATGAATCTGTTGCCAACATATTGTCCGTGGTCGACAAAGCTAGAACTGCTACCGGTGTTCTGCACAACCTTTCGACAGTACTCAGTGAAGCGGGGTGGTGTGTATGAGCAAGTTGTGCCCTCGCATGAGTTGTTCGGTGTTGGCGATGAGATGATCACCTTGGCGCCTTTTGCTACAAGCGCTTTCGCCGCGTTCTGTGTTGTGGTCATTAGTGCAAGGCCTTTTTGTCTAGGAGATGTGCAGCATACTGTGAGATAAGTTACGTAGGTTTGCACGATGGCTCCGTTTGCTCCTTGACAAGTTTCCGAACCTGATCCGACGCATGCTGAACGTCCGTTGTCGTTTGTGGGACTAAGTGAGCCGCCATCATTGTGACCGAATTCGATAATGACCTAAACTCACAGCATCAGCAACCGATGCTCTACATCACACTTCATCCAAGCAGGAGCCCGGCATAAAATGTGTGTTGATAACTTACCCAATCGCCAGGAACGACAACATTGGCAATAGCAGTGAAGCGTCCTTCATTGGTGTATGAGCGGGCAGATCGGCCACCAATTGCTTTATTGACAACCTCGATATTCTTAGTCGAATATGGGAAGTAAGGTCCCCAGCCTAAGATGTCGAGTCAGTACGACAACGATCAACGGTCAATGCCTGCTGAAGGGATTGCGAACCTTGTGTTCCAGATCCGCCACCACCCAATGCCATGGTCGAATCACCAGCAAGATAGACCTTGGGCGTGGCTCGCTTTTCTGGCTGAGTTGGAGATGCGATTGCTGTAGAAGCCAGCACTGCTGGTAAGATGAGAGAAGAGATATGCATGGTACTGGTTGTTGGAGTACGAAATGAAGAACCCACAGGGCTGGACAAAAAAGGCGAAGTGAAAAAAATCGTATTGTAGAAAGGTGAACGAGTAGAAACAAACAAGTCCAAACAAGCTAGACAAATATATCTATATATATGCGACTATTCATCGCAGGCGAAGAACCTCCTCTTTACTACCCTGAGCCATGTCATGGTTCTCGTCGCGAAGAAACTCCTTCCGGACATTACCTCTGGGCAACGTCTCGCATCTCCATGAGAAAATATAGATTGCATATATTAAATCCCCACCGCATCTCCTTCTTCAGCAATCAGTCCCTGCGTGGTTTAAGAATGCGGGGAACGCAAAGTCCATGTGCCATTGGCAACATCAAGCAAAGCTTGACGCTCTGCACAGATTAAGGTTAATTGAAAGCGAGGCATGTCCTGACGGAATAGTACATGACCGCCCGTTTTGCGCGGACGAAAGGGCTTTTGTGTATGTTCGACTGGTGGAGATTCTTTTGCACCGAATTAATTGCGAGGGGGAAATGGATGTTATGGCATGTTGAAATGTGAAACGAGTTCGGTGGGTCGGCTCCTTTGGGACCGAAAATATGGGTTGAAACTACCTCCAGCATTCATGACAAATGGTGCGCAGACTCATCTATAACAACCGATGGCTATTTCCTGGAACAATCGGATGCATGCCATTCACAGTGCGAGAGGTGGTGCAATCGCCTCTCTGCTACGAAATAAACGATTGTCCACGGATGAAAGGCTCTTGCGATCAACGGAAGCGTGTTGTTCCCGCCAAGTTATTATTTTGGGCTGTTAAGGCCATGGTAAATTTCGTATTGCATTTGAAAAACATAATTTATGGTATCTTTAGTCTATCCTCTTATTC
>Ga0115847_100068_pt1 | contig 22561 bp, 21 predicted proteins | sample InSIn5SAF170_FD_83861 | JGI IMG/M metagenome (GOLD analysis project Ga0115847, IMG submission 83861)
CTGCACGAGCTAAACAACATGATTGAGAAAGATATCCATATTTGCATCGCTGGTGCTGGTGAGTTCACAACTTTGATGGCATTCTGCAACATGAGTCTAACCTTCTTACGATAGGCATGGGTGGCCTAGCATGCGCTTTGGCTCTCGCGAAGAAGGGATTCACCAATATCCACGTGTACGAAACAGCATCAAACCTCGGATTTGTTGGAGCAGGAATTCAACTGGCGCCAAATCTAGCTCGTATTCTCGATTATCTTGGAGTATGGAGTCCAATTCATAGTGAAGCGACGGATGTTACTGAAACCAGCATTCGACAAGGATCCACAGACATAGAACTTGCTCACGTTGACCTCCGCCACATAAAGGAAAACTACTCGCATCCACATATGACTGGGTAAGATAATATGGAGAAAGATTGGCTTTTGTCAGACTAAAAAGCTTACCATGATTCCAGACATCGTGTGTCCCTTGCAGGAGGACTCCACAAAGGCTGTCAGCAGGAAGCGGATAAGATTAAGTTCCATTTCTCTCATCGGTTAGTCTCCCATTACTGAACTGGCCTGATCCATCCATACTGACGACCATGTAGTACGTACAATTAGCAGCATTTGAGCACAAACGAGCAACCTTAAGGCTTGGTTTCACAAGCCTAGTCCCCACATCAATTTTACACCCAATCAACATCACTCTCGAGTCACACATCTGGCTGTATTCTAATGCTGGTTCAGAACTTATTAGTGTCGATTCTTTCGGTCCCTCTCCATCGTTCACGGTTCAAACGAGGCAGAACCCAGTGCCGGTCCAGGTATCGTGTTCGGTGCTGCTTGGAGCTGATGGCGTGAAGAGTGTCACACGAGTGGCCATGCTTAAGCACCTAGATGTGACTGCAAAGATCGTTGATACTCATCAAGCAGCGTACAGAATCATGCTTCATCGAAAGGACATGGAAAATGACCCTGATCTTAAAGCTCTCATCGATATGAACGGCGTGACGCGCTGGATAGGCGAAAAGAGGCATATTATCGCGTACCCAGTGCAGAATCACGAGATCTATAACCTTAGTACGGCACAACCTGACGTCAATTTTGCAGCGGCCCCCGATGCGACATATACGACAAAAGGTAGCAAGGAGGCTATGCTAGGAGTATTCAAGGATTTCTGTCCTAGGGTGCAAAAAATGCTAAATCTCGTGCCTGATGGGGAGGTCTGCGAATGGAAGCTGCGCGTCCACGAGCCGTTACCAACTTGGGTCTGTGAAACGACAGCATTATTAGGTGACGCATGCCACCCTACACTACCCCATCTGAATCAAGGTGCTGCACAGGCGATAGAGGATGCAGCTGCCATTGCTGTCGCATTGTACAAGTGTCCATCATCATCTGTCAGCGATATTACGAGAGCACTGAAGGTATATGAGCGAGTGAGGAAAGATCGAGCGTATCTGCTTGTGGACCTTGCTGCGCAAAGTGGTCGAGCGCTGCATCTCGGAGAAGGGAAGGCAAAAGAGGAACGAGACAAGGCTTTCGCTGCAGTAAAAGAAGGGGGTAAAGTGCCAGACAAATGGGCTGACGCGGACATCCAAAAGATGATATACTCCTTCGACCCAGCAAGGGAGACGGAGGAGCATTTTGAGCAGTTCTTTCAGGAAGCCACCATCATCTAGTCAATTATAGACACCTAAAGGCATTCCTACTATGCACCAGCGGCCAGTCTTTACATGTGCCGTGCAATAATGTCCTATAAATCGATAGATACTTAGCTTTTGAACGCTTCCAGCAAGAAGCAGACTCGGAGGCTGCTAGTCGGTACAGTATGTAAAGGTGTAATTGCACGTCGCCTAAAGTTTTTGGGTAATGAAAGCTCCTGTCAGCTTGAAGCAGAACTCGGTACTACGATGAGCAACTCTTGTAATCCACCGAAGAGATTTTTTTTACATTCGAGCCCCATTGTCCCAGCGACTGTTGCGAACGGCGGTGATGAGGCAGCGAGGCACACATGTTTCAGCCTGAAGCTCGGGCATTTGAACCAACGTTCCTACGTAGCCCTCTCGCAGCCTAGCGTGCTGCAAGTTGAAAGTCGCCAGTGGAGCTCGACGCAGTGCAAGCACGTTAAACAATCTCCTGGGAACTTACGCGGCTTCGATTAGGACAAACAACGCTCAATATGTTCATCTCCCGGTCAGAATATGGTAGGCACATTACAAGGTGCTTGACATCACTTGAGAGCTAATATCATTGATTGTTCAGATCGTGGCATCAAGTAGGATCGCAACCCTGCAGACTTACGAAAGACCTGATACTGACTGCGTAGCACCTTCTCACCCGAAGGTCGTCTCTTCCAAGTCGAATACTCTCTTGAGGCGATCAAGCTCGGTTCCACAGCAATAGGCGTATAGTGCTACCAACTCCTCGCGTGCACTGCTTCAAACTGATCATTTGCCTGCAGGTCTCAACCTCAGAAGGTGTAATCCTCGGCGTGGAAAAGCGCGTTACATCTACCCTCCTTGAAACTAGCTCTGTAGAGAAGATTGTCGAAATCGATAGACATATAGGATGCGCCATGAGTGGTCTACAGGCAGACGCACGATCGATGATAGAGCATGCTCGAGTTGAGGCTCAGAATCATGCGTTCAATTACGCGGAGCCGCTGCGAGTAGAGAGTTGTACCCAAGCAATCTGCGATCTTGCGCTGCGCTTTGGCGAAGGAGCCGAAGGAGAGGAGAGCATAATGAGTAGGCCGTTTGGTGTAGCTCTTCTGATTGCTGGTTTCGATGAGGATGGACCATCATTGTATGTTTACAACATTCACAGCTGCAATATGGTCTTCTATGGCTAATCACATTATTGTTTGTAGATATCACGCCGAGCCATCAGGAACATTCTACCGGTATGACGCAAAGGCGATCGGGTCAGGCTCCGAGGGTGCTCAAGCTGAGCTTCAAAACGAATTTCACAAATCTCTCACACTGTCAGAAGCCGAGGATCTGGTGCTCAAGACGTTGAAGCAGGTCATGGAGGAAAAATTAGACAGCAAGAATGTGCAACTGGCGAGCGTGACTAAGGAGAAAGGTTTTAGGATCTACACGGATGAGGAGATGGAGACAGTAGTTGGCAGATTACCAAAGAACTAAGGCAAACACGGGTTTTAGATAAGACCAGCACCGCTTTGCCATTAGAGGATCCATCGTGCAGGTTGTGGCGTATGGAGCTCTACTTTATGCACTATTACAGCAACGTATTCTAGTGGCAAGTTAACAACTGTATCCCTGGTACTGTGAGGAGAAAAAGTATGAATAGATATAACTGTCCAAAAAAAACCTTTGCAGACGGTGGCCAATCTGAAGATCTAAGGGCCTCGTGCTTATATTCACTGATCTATAACCTATGCTATGTAGTTTTCTCTTAATAGAGTGTACTCCACCAAGTAACTTTCATGTCTTGCATTAATCTGATCGCCAGATTAGACACTCAGAATGGGTTGTCCTCTGGCGGAATTTCGCTATGAAACCATGGCCCGATAATTGGAATCTTCTGGGCGATGTCTTTGCTCACACGCGGAATTTCAGCGAACATGAAGAAGACGAATATGCCAGTAGCAGCCCCGAAGTAGCCTGCCGTGGTTCCCCTGCATCCCATAAGCTGGTGCTCGAAGAGAAGATTTGTTTGGATCTATGCGAGTAACTCTAGGAGCTGGAGGAGACCTTACCATCGCGCGGCGCGACCGAGCGTGATGCCGTGAAAGTTTGGTGCGATCTTGTATCTGCCACATATAACATTAGCGTTTATCCGGGTTGTGTAGAAGTAGACGTGGGAGAACAGCGAGGGACGCACGACGGTGCAAACTTCGATCTGTAGGTCTTGTAATCTTCGCGAACGGTCCACGGCTGCAGACCGCTACGGCCAGTGAACTGGCCTGGTGGTAGCTATTACGGAGTTATCAGCAGCTGTTCTTGACTTGATGCTCCCGTTCACCTACTTGCGACATTGATGGCGATGATGAGAGTTGTACAATGGACGACAGACCAAGTCAATGATGCTGGCTTTCGGGATGGCAGAAGTCGGAAGTGCATTGGCCAATGAGAGAACAGTCTTTCTCCAACTTCAGCTTTCCGCAGCGAAACCATCTTCAACACCGATATTGGCTTGTGACCAAGAGCTCCTCGACCTTCGGTCACCACGGAAAGTAGCTGAGATGGTAGTCGACCTTGGAATGACTCCGTTGCGAGCACAGGCTGCGCTACTCTAACTTGAGGTTGTCGCTGTTGCCAAACCGGAAAACTGCCTAAGCTTGGATTGATTTTACAGTCAGATTCGTAACTCACAACTTGCAATCGCACTCTGGGCTGCGATGCTAGACGCTACCTATCATCATAAACCTACCGTGACATAATCTGTTCGCGCGGCTTTAGCTATCGATCCTGATCCTGACTTCGCAGAGATCCTTAGCACAATGTTGCGACCACGAGCAAGGTGGCACTCACGCAATGCTGTTCCCCCCAAATCTCAAACCAGACATCATGCTAAGTTTGTTGCTCTGCTGGTAGGTAACGCACAATCACGGTACTAGAGGCTAAGTGACCTTAGCTCTGAAGTTCAACCTTCATCACGTGAGTAATATATTCGGTATGCAGATGGTGCAAGCCAGATTAGTCCATACACTAATTCCTAGAGATACGAGTGTCGGTCATTGATTGTTTCTCGACACTGCACCGGAAAGTAGCAGTTGTCTCAAGCTTATAGCATGGGGACTTGCATGAAACGCGGCTACGTGTCGCCTCACTAGCTCCGAAACCTGCTCGCATAAAAACTTAGTATATGCGAACCTTCACGTGTGCATATAGACTGAGAACGCCAAAAACTATTCGATGGGAGATGGAAGCTGCCTTTGAGAGCCTTTGTATTGCAGGATCAACCTCAGCATAAGACGAAATGACCAAATTCAACTGAGACGGAATGACCTTCAGTTTGAGACGGAATAACCTTCCACGATGGAACCAGGATTCGACGTTGACCCTTTCAATATTTGAAACTGTTTGAGGGAGAATACACACAGAGAAATCAATGCAACAAATCGAGTTGTAGAACACTGAAGCATGATGAACATTGCACTGCTCTTCGAAACCGGCCCCTTTTGAGCCCTTGGCCGTTCAGACTCTTGGAGTGTGAGAAGACAGAGGCAGCCTTGCATTTGAAGCCCTTTCGGTTTTGGCCATCAATGCCCCCGTTCCTGTTATAACTTCAGAAGTGTTGTACTCCTTTAATTGGTACAATAGCTCTCGAGCCTTAACCACAAGTTTTCTCCACCTCTCAACAACTCTGAATTGCTATCAAGTTGCTCCATACCATATTTCTAACCATCATTCTAACATCCCTGGCTCTATCATCTTTGCGACGAAACGACTTCTGAAGATATTCAACAAAAATGGTTAACATCATGCTGCCACTACGGGGTGCACAGTGCCTATTCACCATGGTTGTGCTTGGCTCAACGGCATATGGTGAGTGAATTTACAGCAGCTCAACCACATTCCTTTGCCTCGAAGTCCAAAAATCTCACAATGTGCAGTCTCCAACTGGTGGACCAATTACTGGCGCGACATGTGTGTTGAGATTAATTTTCTTCTCTTCACCAGCGTCTTCAGCCTGCTCACTACGACATACCTTACGCTAGCCGCTCTGAACAAGTTGCCCAGCATTGCGGCAAATCGATTTGCGCTATTGGCAGCGGACGCTGTCACCATGATGTTCTGGTTCGGAGGTTTCATCGCTCTTGCAGTCTTCCTTAGCAGCCGCGTCTGCTTCGGTAATGTATGCAATGTTGCGAAAGTGTCAGTCGCTTTCGGCGCACTCAACTGGTACGCCCACATAAGGTAGACTCAAAGCTTTTTGCAACAACTGACTAAGTTTTGTAGGGTCACCTTCGCGGTGACAACTGCTTGGGCTGGGCTCTACACCTTCCGTGCTCGGCGCATCCAAACTCCGCCAAAGAACGCTGAGATGGGTGAGGTTTCTTGAGAAAGTCTACAAACAACCCTCTATGTGCGCCTCTTTTGTGTTCAAAGGCCATCATTGAGAGCTAACGGTTCCGACTTATTCATTTCAGGTAGAAGATCGGGTGTGTACAGGGTTGTGTGTTCGTGGCGGGCATGTAGCACGATTGCCATGGACAGAATTGATGCTTTACGATAAAGACGGAATTCTCATGCAAGAAAGTTCGTGAAAAACCCCCCACGCCCTCCATTCATTTCTCTCCTGTAGCACTCCTCCAACGCTGCCGAATATGGCAAGAACACCAGTTTCAACACCGTTAGCGTCAACCTTACCGAAAAGCATCGTTTGGTGAAGACATATCAATTCTAAAGCGCAATGCTCATGCCGTGTCTCATCAAGGGCCAGCAACAATTCGCCCTCGTTGAATATCTCTACCGTGTAGGTCGTAACATGATCGCCGTCATCAAATCGTGTCATAGCAGTACTGCAAGCAAAAAATCTCTACATGTAATGCCACTTGTTCTTGGTTTTCCACAGTTCATAAATTCCTCACAAACCTTCACCGTTGTGGCGGCAACCCTGAAGTCAGAAATCAGCTTATGACCAGCTTTCATTATGATATCGCTCAGCCACTCTGCGAATTTCCCACTTCCACGCTTCGCCTTCCTCTGGCCTGGAGGCACCGGCAGGAAACCACCTTTCTGTCCATCTGCGCCATTCCACTTCCTCCGTACGCTGTCTCTTGATGAATCTTTGACCTAGATCGAATTCTTCACCCAAATTCCAGTCTTCGTCCATCTTGCCCGAGCTCGAGTTCTCCTTGTTCGCACCACCCATCCCTGGAGCGATCTTTGCGCGCTCGTCCTGAAGGTCATCGATACCCGCAAATGGATCTTCGTCCTCTTCAAGGGAGACGGAGCCGGGAGTAAAAGGGTTGGCGGAATTGCCAAGCTCGCGTTGATTGACCTTTAGCCACTTCATCTTCTCTGGGTCAAAGACCATGCCACGTTCGATCCTTGGCCCGCGGTTCTGATTGACGTTGGAGATGAGCGCCGGGCGAGGAGGACTTCCGTGACGGGGTATAGTATGATGATCCTGAGTTCCAAGCACGATTTCTGTCGGAATACTATTGGTATGATGGTGATGTGCATAATTCATGCCATGAGTTGTAGGTATGGGGAGCGTTGAGGTTGACGGATTCTCGGGAAAATTGTAGACCATATTCTCATTGCCCTCCCATTGCTGCTTCGCGGCATTGTAAAACATGCCTTTCTCATCTGAAAAGAAGTATTAGCCTAGGTCAAAAACGAGCATCATTGGGTGTGTCACTTTTGGGTACAGGAGCCATTGCTAGTGGAATGAAATTTTTCTTGATATCCTTCGAGCTTTTCTTCCTGGCAGCGACTGGGCTATTGTGGGGACTTCGTGCAGCGACCTGGGCTTTCCAATTGATATTTGAAGGCATCATTGGACCATCGTTTCGTCGTGATATTGGCTGAGAGGCTACAGAAACAGCACCCAGACGTTGTTCGCGAGCATTGCGACTAGCAGCCGTGTCTCGAGCGAATCGAGGCGTGTTATCTTGTCGTGGCACGAAATACGACTTTGGGGTGGTGGGTACTCCGGGAGTGGAAGGCACGGTCGAAGATGCCGGCGTCGCGGTTGAAGAGCGCTCCGGTAGTTGCATATGTAGGTTGGAGCGGCTTTCTTTACGTCGCAAGGTCCTCACGTTGACCGGACCCTGCCCTTTGGGCTCCTTCATAAATTGCCTCTCTTTCGCGGCAGAAGTGGGTAGGTCATCAAAGGCGTCAAGCTCATTCCCTGTGCCAAACTTCTTTCTTGTGTGAACCTGTAACCGAGTGTTATTCGCCGCCATACGAGCAAGATGCGACGGTGCCACGTTGATATCGCGACGCGGACCATTGCGGCTCGGTGTCGCTCGTTGCTGCTCAGCAACAGACATTCGCGAGAAAGATCGCGCTGGAGGTGAAGGCGGCCGCTCTTGATGATCGGAGACCTGGCGGTGATGGTGAGACTGTCGCGCGTTGACATTGTGCGACTGACCAGTCGGAGCTCCCGCGGGTAGAAATGGCACAGAGGAGCGATTGCTCAAGCCAGTTGTTCGCCCAAGGACTGGAGCAGAACGCTTTTGTCGGAGCAACTGTGCGCTCGTCGTAGTTGGCACAGGCCGGTTCAATCGCTGTAACAGAGACTGAGGGGTGTGCGGTGAGGGCTGGCTGGCACTTGATTCATAGACTGGCGCAAGTTTAGAGTTGGTATTGGTTGGGCGGGGAATGCGCGAGTTTGCAGATCTGTCGGTGAATGTGAGGGTGGTAATGGAAGTCCGGGCCGGCACAGCTCTCGATGTTGGTGCTTCGATCTTCACATTGCGATTCAAGGTGCGCTTTTTAGAGTGTTCGACGAAGTCCACGCCTTCGAGATCAAGCCCAGAGAGCATGTCATCGTCGTCTTCGCCCGGTTTGAATCTCTTGGCAGGCACATTTGTGGGCGGCTCAAATTTGTTCTCAAAATCGTCCTCGTGCTGCTTGCGCTTCTCCAGCTTTGCTTTGAAGTCCAGCGGTTCGTCGGGGAAGATGAGGCCGCCGACGTCGTCATCCTCGCTCTCCAAGGTCATGCTTGTGCAGCTGCCAATGCTCGGACTCATAGCTGAGACGGACGAGGAGCGGCCACGTGCATCACGCCGTGTACCACCAAACCGGATACCCAAGCTTCCTTCTGCCCACTCGCTGTCGAAGTCCTCGTCGAGACTGCCGTTGAGGGCGCCAGCGAGGGGAGTCAGCGGTGCTTCCTGCCCAAGTCCCGCCTTGAGCTTCAAGCCACCACCTGCACCGGCTGCGCCATCGGCTCGACCAAAATCAAAATCGTCGCCCCAGTCGTCCGCGACATTCTGCTTGACCGCTGCCTTCTGCTTCCCGAGTCTCTTGATGGCGCCTCCGAGCAGCGCCGACTGCGGCACATTCCGCGGAATGGGGATCCCGACTTGGTTGGCGGACGCGATTGCTTGTGCGGTTGCGGTCGGGGTGGAGTCATTTGGAGGGAGAAGCACCTGCCAGTCTTCGTCGGCAGCATTGGATTCTGAACGTGCACTGACCGATCGCCGTGAAGAGAAGCCTGTGGAGCGCGCACTTAGCGAGTTCGCAAACGTCAGATCGCCTTGGAAGTCGGCATCGTCGTCCCAATTCTCAATCTCCGCCGCCATGGCGGCTGCAGCCAGCTCCTTCTTTTGCCTGGCGCAGACGCGACGGTGTGTGCACGAGATGGTATCTGGGATTGTGTGCGATGTTACGCCTCCAGTCGGAGCCTGCGCGTTGCGCAAATTCAAAGTCGCTGGAGGTGGTCAACGAGCGTGGTTGTGCGGTGTTCTGTAGCTTTGGTAGCGTCGATGTTTGATGTGGTTTGGTGCGGTGCGGTGCGGTGCGGTGTGGTGTGGTGTGGTGTGGTGTGGTGTCTTTCGTGCGGTGGCAGGAAAGGCCATTCTCACCAATCTCAGCCAATCAGCTGGGCCAGTCCGTCCCACTTGCCCGCCCAGCTTCAGGGCGCGCCTTTCCCCTGCAGAGCTCCGTACTGTGGTACTGTTTACTGCGTACTGTACTGCACATTGCTGTCGCTGCGGCACTCACATTCACACTCACGGCAAGAAACGTGAGAAACGTGAGAAGTGGAGAGGTGATAAGGCGCGGTTTGCAACCTTGATCCGCAACACGCGCTCGGGTGCAGCTGTGCTTGTGTCTAGGCTTCCTTTCCCACCTCTGATGTAGGAAGTAGCCATATCATCACATCGCGACTGTGCTAGGCTTCGCATAAGGCAACCAGCCTTCCCGCAATTTGTTGCTAGCAACCTTCATTGTCAACAGCAACACATCAATCCAATCATTGCTGAATGCCTTCACTACTCTGCATTCTGCTCAGTCCGGCGCTCAAGTGTGTAATGTAAATGTTGGTGTAAATGGCACCATAGAACACGGCGAACACCTAGCTCAAGGCGCATTCTCAGCAGCACATTTACAGGTCAAGGTAAAGCCAACCATGGCACACGGCACACCCATCAGTATTCTCAGGCTGGATCGGATAGACAAGAGACACGCCATTTCAATCGTACTTATACACAGGAAGCATGCACATAACACTCTGGACCTTGAAATCGTTGCTTCGGAAGGCGAAAGTGCATGGGCTACTACCCGTAAGTTTTATTGCTTGTCTAATCCATGGCTGCATTCAAGATTCTCACCCCTAACACATAAATTCCCCGCAGTACAAGAATCACGGCTGGGCCAGTTCAAGGCGAGTGACAACACGTCGACTGACGATGCCTGGCTTCAAGTTTTAAGGGCCTCCCTCCTCCTTGATAATCCGAGCACAAACACGTGTTCAACTTCTATGCCAGACCTTGAGGGTCTCGAAATCGTATCTCAAATCACGAAGGAGGGCCGGTTGAGTCTAGTTGTCCGACAGAATCTTGGCAAGCTCACTGTAAGCACAACATTTCCTCATTGTTCCTTGGGCATCTGCTCTTCTCCATTGGTCTTAATCACTTTGGTATCACGTGGACTAATGATGATCAGCAACGTCTTGGTGCTATTGATCTTGAGCCTACCGATGGTGAACGCTTCGACCTGTGGGCAGGTTGTGTCGGTGGAGCTGTGCTCTATGCTGATGCCAGACGCGCAGCAGAAGACACGAGTCACAAATTAGCTGCCGTAGTGGAGCATAACCTCAAGCTACAGCAGGAGATCAAAGGAATGCTTACGGACAAGAAGGATTATGAGAACAGCCTACTGCAGAAATTTACAGAGCTGTTAAACGCGAAAAAAGCCAGAATTCGCCGCCAGCAAATTCTACTTGCCACGACTCAGCCCTCGTGTAAGAAGAGTAAGTGCCCATGTCCAGTCCTGACTGACGTTAATGTACCTTTGTGGTCAGCTCAACCTAGAAGCAGCCGTACCATGTTGCAAGTATCAAAACGGGAGGCGACAGCCGCGGCTGGCACCGATGAAGACACCACAGATGAGTTTGAAAGTGTTGGCGAGGAGAACAACGAAAGGAACAGATCTTCTACCCCAGAACTATCAGAAGATAATGATAACACCCCAGGAGATGAAGACGACGACAATGGCAATACAATACTGACCCGAGGATCCGGGATACCTCCCAGGCGGCATCTTCCTTCTTCACGAAATGAAGGTCCCCGAATGGCTGATCACGAAGCCTCTGATACTCCAAAGACACAGAGACCATTCCCACCCTCGGAGCAGTCAAAGACCGTTGCAGATGCTGACGATACGACGGACGATGAGCTTTGAGCTGGGCTTCACTGGATGGCGGGTGATCTGGCAATTTCGTTATTGTAGTGACATGAGGACCATTGAAAGCAAGGTCGAGACAGGATTGCTCAAGACGCCCCTCGCACAAGGTCGTGTGATTCAGGAGGAACATTGACTACACTACTAAAAATGAGGTCTAGTAGCTGAATAACCAGCAGCCTAACACCATGAAAGCGATATGTACAAGATTAATTCCTGGCCTTACTCGTAGCGCAATAAACCGATCGGTCGAGAGCTGAGCCTCTTGCCACAGCACCTCACTTACATCGTTATCATCAAATCATACATGCGGTGCCAGAGGCATAGCCCGAATCCCGTGCTAGCGATGCAATACTCAACTAAGCAGTAACAAAGGTTTCGAAAGAGGTACCGTTGTGAACAGTAGACCTCGTCCATGCAAGCCACAGCAATCACTTGAAAGTGCCGTAGAGAGCGCAGAAGCGCATGCAGTAAACGCCTTTTCCCGATGCAATAAGGCGAGCTTACCTACAAGCTCATTCTGTCCAGGCTTAGCCGGTCGATGCTGCGGGGTCTCTTCACCATACTGAGCTTGTAGACTCTCTCTTCACCACCAGCTGTTCGACCCCCAATGTACCATTTGTCTGCACCTAGTGACGTCTCTCTGAAGCCTTCTGAGGAGCTGTCCGATCCTCGTCGCCCTCGTGTCTGCAGCGGCGTTAGGGCGCCGGCGCTAGGCGACGTAGATGTGGGTGAGTATGCCGAAGCGGTATGGTGCTGCCGCGAGGTCTGGAAATGGCCTGCCTGAATTGCTACCGATGTGGCTCCGGTTGTCGGGCCAGCTTTCGTGATTATGGATCGCGCCTGTGATGCTATAGGTAGCGCTAAGGGACCGTTGGGAGCGCTGCTAGCTGCGGTGTTTGACTGCGTAGAGTATTGCGTGGACTGGGTGGAGGTCGAAGTTGTTGTGGACGGTGATGGCGCCGCGGTTTTCTGTAGGCTCGCGCCATGTGCTCTGAAGGCAGAGAGAAAGCTGCCGAAAAATGGTCGGTTGGTGGTGGGCATGTTGGCCATGAGTGCGAGGCGGCCGCGAGCACAGTGTAGCATGCGGCAGACTGCTCCTCCTTAGCAGTTGTAAGCTCGCAGCAACATGAGTGGGGTAAGTATGCGCAATAAATTCACAGACTGAGCAGCCGTACACTCCCGAGAGTTGTGGAAAGTCTCGAGTCTCGGCTATCAGGAGGTATGGATCGTGGACAATTAGAGGCGTGTAGGTTCGGACGTATGAACCGATTTCAATCGCCAGGCACTTGATTGGAGCCTGGTGGGAGAAGCCGACAATCGGCGATGGCGGACTCAGTCCTCCCGAGCTGCGTGATGAGATATGCCGTAAGCGTCTTCTTCAACTTCACTACGACAATGAGCTTGGAGACTACAACTCAAACTGGTGTGAAGCGAAAGGTTGAGTGGACATATAAATCTCGACAAACGGCGTGGCTTCTGTAGATTATTCCCCAGCGGAGCTCAGATCATTGATCATTGATCATCATTAGTACGTAGTTGGTTGAATGCATTACCCCTCCTTTGCAACTTCCATGTCGCCTGTGTATCTTGATTAGTGGTTCGCTGTCGGCAGAAATTTAGCTGCGAGACCATTGTCAGCCTCCGATCTGCAAAGAGAGACCGCCCCGAAAGCAAAAGAACGTCAGTGCACACCATTTGGCGTCCGCAGACTAGGCTTCTTCGTACTTGCAAATGCAGCCTGGCTTGTAATCGGAATCATGTTCCACAGACAATCGCTTAGACACGCTTCTTGCTTACTGTATTCTACTGTCGCGTCCTCAATTCATTGTTACAAGAGCCACGTGCAGTGACAACAAAGCTGATTTGATCCTGGGTCTGGACAGGCAGCCCAACGCTTCATCCTACTTCGCTTTCTGGTCATTATGGTTCCAGGTACAGACTGCTACGACAACTTCGCTATTCCCAGAAGCAGGAGCTTGGAATTAGAAGCGTCCCTACCGCTATCATGGTCCACACTGAGGGCCTCGTCTCGCCCAGTCCGCTGAGGGGTATCCAATTGTTGAAGATGGATCACATTGTCACGTCAGGCACTTGCTCCACTTGAGCGGAGTTGTGATGCGGACGACCTAGATCCGCTTCAGCATACGTCTGGTCAGGTTATCGCACTTGGTTCCGGGAGCATGTCATGCAAGCGGGCAATCTCTCGCTCCGCAAGCTGAATCTGATACTGCTGCAGTTGAATCCTTTTCCTGATCACCTCTTTCCCACGGCCAAGTCCGACAGTTTTGGCCTGTAAAATCTCATACTGGTGCTTAGCTAATTTGAGCTTCAGGTCCGAATCGTTATCACCGGGTCTTGGCGATGATGATGTGCTTCGTCTTCGTCTCTTGGACGATCTAGCAGTCTCAGCATAGAATTGCTGCGGAAGACGAACGGCGGCACCAACTGACTGCTGTGAAGACCCAACATACCTTGGGCTCTCGAGCTGTTGAATCAACAGCGAAGCAGAAGCGAGCAACCCGAAGTCAGCATTAGTTTGTGCTTCCAAGCCCTTGTGCTGATTCGTCTCAGTTGGTGGGCCGTTCGAAGGGAGGTTCAGCATATTTGATTCCGTTGGAAGCTGTGTACCAATCGTGAAAGCTTGAGTTGGTGTCACGAGTTTGGAAAACGTGCTTAAAGTACGAGTGCTCGTGCCATACTCTGGCTGAGGGGGGTTTGCCACTGTGATTTCCGAACCACCGAGAATAATAATCTCATCGCATTCTTCTTCCCCAGCCTTCGTCAGAAATGTACTGTTTTCCCTTTTTTGGGTCTTCGAAAGCCCTCGTGGCGCTTCGATGGTGGGTGCATAGAGTTGTCGATTGGTGTTTCGAGTAGCTGTGTTTGACAATTTCGTTGCGGACTTCAACGGTTGGGGCTCGCCTTTGTTACTTTTCGGCTGTTTATTTTTGCTGGTGCGCTGTTCTTCGTGCACTCCCCTGAGTCTCCTAAGTTGCCTTTGGGCCTTGCGCCAATCGAATCCAGCTTGAGCTACTGAGGAAGGCTGTACTTGGCTCCTCAGCTGTTGTACTCTGTTGTCCTTCGTTAGGCTTTTAAGTTGCTTGCCGGCGCGGCTGTCCTCAGCCGTAGTATTGGTTTCCGGTTCTAACGTCAGATCAATCACACTGACATCCTTCAAGATTTCTTCTGTTAATTTCGTTTGTGCTTTCTCGCTACCGGAATCTTGTGTCATCGTTTTGGACCGGTTTTTTTGTGTAATATCGGCCGTGTTTGCCTCTAGAATTCTTTCTGAAGTAATTCTGCTTCGCTTCATGTCAACATCCTTCAGTGTGTTCGGAAGACTGTCAGACAACGATGCCATGTTGCTCTTCTGTTTCTCCGGCTTGGCTGGTTCAACAACCTCAGTAGGTGTGTCCTTTGAGCTGGATTCAAGAAAGTAAAAAGGCGTATGAGATGTGGACACTGGAGGCAAGTTGCTATGATCTTCCCCTAACCTTTCAAGCAATTGAAAGTGGGAATCGTCCATTTTTCGAGAACTCGCTTTGCCTTCCTCAGCGCTGGAGTCTGCAGCTGTAACATTCTGATAGCCAGCTCTTCGAACCTGCTCTGACCGCAAGGATTTCAGAATGGTGCTAAGGTGGGCGTCAGCAGCGAATGTAGGTGTCTTTCCGATCGTAAGTTCCATCGACTTTCTCAAGGCTTGTATCGCTTCAAGCCAACTGGCTGAATGGGCACGTCTCATGATCTTATGCTTCGAGAGCCCGAGTTTTATCATGTCTTGAAGCCGGTCAGCGGCTGCGTTCCCGCTCATGTTTGTGGCAAATTCACCTTCGTCGCAGTAGTAGATCCGGAGACATTTCTTGGGCTCCGTAGCGATGAACACTTCGTTGCTCTGACTCGACTTCTGGCCGTTAACACAGATCAGTCTGTTGCACAGTCAGTGTCGTAACACAAGGGCCGGAATGGGGGATGACACTACATACTTTGTCCGATAACAGCTCGTGCGTGTGTAGTTCACAGAATATTGAGAGTCGAAGGCATCGGGTATGTGTTCCAATTGCAATGTCTGCACATCAGGCCTCTGGAAGTGAGCCAAGTAGCCTCGCTCTAGCTCAACATCGATGTGACCTAGCATTTTGCGTAGCGCAGAGGGCATCTCCATCCCGAACGGCAACACTAAGAAGTCTACTTTCAGTGCGGTTTCCCCAACACCAGCCCGGAAGATAACAACTAACTTTTCGGAAGCGCCGCAAATTGCGGTTGATATTGTCGCACTGCGCCCGAAGCCGCTAAGCATGCACTTTCAAAAATGGGAATATTTTGAACATGAAGCACTGTCCTGGTATTGTCCAGCCTGCAGATGCGTTGGTTGAAGGCGATGCCGCTGTCAATAAGAACCGTGATTCTGCAGACTGACATTTTCATGTCCGGTGCTAGGCTTGCAGGAAGTGGAGAAACTGAAAAGTCTTTACCGAAGACTATGCTGATGAAGTAGTCCTCGCGATCTTTGACGGCGATGTACGATTGCCCAAATGCAGTATGCTGAGTCTTGCAGACATATTCTTCTGTATATTCATGAGGCTGATTTGGCCGCACTACGAAGACTTCGATACTGTCTGTAAGATACATTTTGAGCTGCACAAAGCAACATGGCAAAAGAAGCAGCCATAAATTGTAGGCGTAAAAAGGCAGCGCTGAACTAATGCACGCACAGATCCTGGGTGACGTGAAGTGAGCGAGATCTGAAGCCTAAGGTCCAATGTCATAGTTAGCCATTGTCTTGCTTCCACAATAGCGAGGTTGGTGAATTTGCTCGGCCTTGGTCTTGAATCATGTCTTACTGTCCTCGCGGTTGGGGACAAATTTGAAAATCGCCCGGAGGTCGCAATGCTCCTCCACCACTTTTGTCCACAACCGTTAAAGTTCACCAAGGGTAATCTTGTTTGCGCAACTCAAACCATACCACAGTAGGGAGTCTGTCCTTACTCTTGGAAGTGACCGAGCATGGCTTTCACGCTGCCACCACGCCTTATTAGAGTATAAAGGATAACCAGAGCGCTACTATTGCTATGGCTCGTTGTGGTTTGTTTGCATATATGTTTCAGACTTCAGCGCTTTTTCTTCATAGATGTCTTCCTGGATAATGCGACTCATCGCTTGATTGTATTCTATTTGCAACTGTCACCAAATTAAGTCTGCCTAGTTTTGCGTTAGCAAGTCAGGTTATGTCAGAAGGCAAGTCGCACTCCCACCAAGAAGCGGAGTCGTCTAACCGCTACAGCGCCAAGCACACGACGTGTTGGAGGTTAAAATCGCCCATCTTATGGTTCATTATCTCATATCAGGAGCAGAGCTCCATTTAGACAATGCCGGTTCAAGCTGGCAGTATTATAAGATCTACGTAAAGTATTTGCCACAGATCACCAGTAATAAGCAAGCCTTGTTTGCCCAGAAACATTATACGCAGAGCAAAGCTAAGGCGAAATCATCCTATTGCGCTTCTTAACTCGCTCAGTCAAGATTCGCCTTTCCATTGGGACTTGGCGGTGTGACAATCACTGCTTGTGCGTCAACATCTTTTATTTTCGCCGGTCTAGGTGTCTCGCCGCCTTCGCCATCCTCTTCTCCGCCGTCCTGCTCTGATTCCTCGGGGATCGTCGTTCTATCGCTGAATGGTGCCTCGGCACTGCCCTCATCGGTCGAAGCGAGGCTCGCGATTGAGTCCCGTGCATGGTTTTCGAGGCTGGCTTCTGATGCTGACATAGCCAGTTGACGCCGCCGCCTTCGCTGGGCTCGCTCGTCTGACGCACCCTCTTTACGACGCCGGCTCATTCGTATTGATTCACGCGGCACCGGGAGCTTATCATCATCGTCATCATCATTATCACCTCCTAAACCTTCCAGGAGCTTCTCTGCTTGCGTCCCCAGATCTTCTTCATCATTTATGCCCATCGAGGTTGGAGTGAGTATGGACCTTTCGTCTATGCTTGCATTCGAGCTCCCTGCGTCACTCTTTACAGGACTTAGTAGTCCATTTTCAGCCTTTGTATCGTTGACGAGATCCGATATTTCAGGCATCTTTTGACCAGACGCTACTCGAACAGCGTGTCGGTCTTTTAATCGGGCGCGTCTTCTTCTCTCGCGTTGATCCCGTGCCTCAGGCTTGGCCGCTCGCAGCTTCGCTAAGAGGGAGTCCATGTCGCCGGTCGCGCCCGGGCTAGGCGGCACACTTCCGCCACTTTCGATCAAACCGGTGGGAGAAGTGAGACCAGCCTTGCGTTTCATGCTGGCCTCGTTTCGGCGGCGGGTTTCGTCTAGTTCGATATTCTTCTCCCGAGATTTCTAAAGAATGATCAGTTCTTGTAGGGCCAGAAAGTGAACAAAACAGCCGAGGAGTGCGATTCAGGCATACCTTCCATTCGCCCACGAAGTCCGCAAATTGCTTGAAAAAGCTTCGTCGAGCATTTTCATCACCAGCATCCTCTCCAAAGAACGTCATGATGTCCTTGTATGAGCTTTGCATTTCGTCCAAGTAGAGATTCAATTGTTCGGCTTTCCTTCGAGCTTCCTTCATGTTGCGCTGCACAACCGGCGCAACACGATCTTCGGGGTGGAATTTAGAGCTATCCGATAGGTTGCCCATATCCAGCGATTGCTGGACGTTGTTGACCGTGTCAATGTATTTCTTAGCATCGGTGATGAGTTGATCTACGTTGAGCTTCTGGGCAGTGACTACGCCATCAATCTCATGGACAAAATCCTCCCACTCTGGAAAGCGTTCCCGCACTGCACGCTCGACGAAATCGGCAAATGTGGTCTCATTAGTATTGTCTTTGACCATGTTGAGTCGCGCCAGTGATGAGATTTTGAATCCAGTGGCTTGCTTGTTGGGGTCGTTCATAAAATTTCCCAGACTAAGGATCAAGCTCAGGACGTTGAGCAACGAAACAGAATCACGAAGGGAATTGGAAACCTTGACAATCTCCCGCAACTTTATAGATATCTCGTCATACTCGGGCTCAAACGTTCGGGTGAGTGACAAAGCTCGCATCCTTGCTTTCCAGTAATGATGAAGCTCGAATGCTGTGAAGAGGTACAGTTGATCCTCTCGTGTTAGTTCGCTTGGGTCGTTCTCTCTGTCTGTGCGCATCGCATTTGGCCCAGTCCAATCCTTTGAGTATGGAGCCATTAGCTTGCTTGTATTGTCGGGGATATTGCACAAATCATCTCTTTGAAGAAATTCCATAACGACGTTATTGTCCAAGATTTCCCGATCACAGTGGATGATCATCCGCACAACGTCTTCGACCGGTTTTTGACTAAATTTTGCAAGCGAGATTTGCCAGTTCTTCATAAGATCAGAGGAAATGATCTGCTTCTTATCCGACTTCTTTGCGGTCGCGCCTTTCCCGATCTGCTTGATTTCTTTGGCAAGGAAAAGCTTTTCGACCTCGTCGAGGATACCTTTCCGAGAGAGCTCACGGTACCTCTCCTCCCGTTCATCAAGAGACTGTTGACCTTGAGTTGCCCAGATTGTGACCTGCGGCGTATCAACCTTATCCCAATGTAGAGCTTTGAGCTTTTTCTTGGGCCTTGCAACCCCCAACGCTGGCGCAGCCGGGTTGACATCAAGAGTAGCTCGAGAAGCAAGGAAGCCTGGTGCACGCTTGCCTCCTGGAAGTGGAGGAGCAGGTGGTGGTGGTGGTGGTGGAGGAGGAGGAGGAGGAGCGCCTGTTTTCAGGCTGGGAAGCGGCGGTGGCGGCGGAGCAGACGAGCCAAACCCGGGAGCTCCCGGAAGCGGTGGAGGCGCTGGAGGCGCATTGCTCGTAAAACCTGGAAGCGGAGGTGGTGGAGGTGCTCCATCTGCACCAAAGCCTGGTATCGGAGGAGCTGGAGGGGCCTTGTCCCCAAACTCCATGGCAACCGTTATATCGCTCGGTTTTGCTAGCGAATCCACTTCTAGGGTTGGATGCGAAGTGCCTAAAGAAGCGCCTGGGTTCTCATCTGTCTCGTCATCACTACCTTCGTAGCGTTTCACTCGGGAAGTCATCTCATTCAAGACTCCGTTCATACCTCGCGATTGCTCTTTCGGAGGTCGAGTGACATCCACCAGCTTTGGCTTCTGGAACACCTGGGCACCTAACACTCCGTCGCTATCGCCAGTCGGGCCCATTTCGCCACCTACGGGCTTGCGTCTCAGCCCAGTCCGCGACGACGTCACCAAGTCCAGTGCTGCAGCATCATATGCCGCACCATATTTCTGCAGCTCTTCTTCTGTACTGGCTATCTCCCCATCCATTTGCTCTCGTAGCTCTCGTAGCTTATCGGAAGGCATGACCTGGTTCCAAACCTTCCCTTCAAGTTTTGCTTGAGTTTTGGCCCGCTCAAGTTGCATTTCCAAGCGCTCCATGAGTCGCTGCCGATCGAGAATGCCTTGAGCTTGAACATTATCGTGCGAGTCACCACCCTTCGCAGCTTTAGACGCTGCAGCATCTTGGACATCTCGTAGCATGAGGTACAGTTCTCGAGTTTCGAGCTCGTTCCGCTGCATCTCCTGTGCCCTGATCTGCTGCAGCTCGGCGATCTCTGCTTTGTGCGCATCCAGCTGTCGCTGCTGAATACCAATGACTTCATCCCGTTCCATCAGCTGCTTTTGCAGTTTCGCCACCAGGCCATCCGCTCCGAGTTGAATCTGGGCCTGCATTTCATCCCTTTCAGCCATGGCCGCGTCGGCAATTTGTTTCGCTGCAAGGGCATCATCTCGAGCCTGTCTGGCCTCGGAATCGGTATAGAGCTTGTCCAAAAGACTTTGGACCGTAAAATTCAGGGATTGCTTGAGATCCATGTCAGGTAATCGGCGGTCCATGACTACATAGCTAAGCATGGCTTCAACCAGCTGGAATGTCCGCAACCGATCTTCGGCATCGTTATCTCTGAGCAGCAGTAAATGCTGCATCATGGACAAGAAGTAGTCGTTGGCGCGAGTATTTAGCAGCTTCGCTTGGATGGCTTCTGCGATTTGGACGGGATCATTGACATCTTTGCCCTCGCTCTCGACGCTTTCCACCATAGAGGCGTTATCTCGCTCAAGCAGATCCTCGTAGTCAATGGCCTTATTCGTCCGGTATTGCTCGATTTGCTTATCAATGACATCGTACTGGAACTCTTCCATTTTGTTCATGATACGATCGATACCACAAGCCGTCAATTGCGCCCGCAAATGGCACCGCAGCTGGAGGTCGCGATCTGGTGTATCCACAAGGGAATTCACGAGTAACAATGAAACGACCGAGTATTCCATCAGCATATTCTCCACGCCCAACCCGCCCGACCGCACTTCATTGCTTGCGCCCACCAGTGACCCCATCTTCCCACGGCCATCGATGGTGATTTCTATCCACCTCATCCAAGCGTCGAAGCGTCCATTTTCGTTGCTCTGCGTCTTAAGGTTATCCAGAGCATTTATGACCCGTCGATGGCCCTGCCCATCGGCCCAATGACACAGAAATGTTAGAACTTCACTGACAAGCTTGCGTGTGTTCAGTCGAGGCGAGATTAAGGAGCCTGCAAGGGCGTTGACTATCTGCGCATGCTGTAAGGCGTTGTCCGCACCGTACTTGTTGTTCATCAAGGCCTTCAAGCATTTTATGATGTCGTACTCGCGATCCCAGTCCTTCTCCTGGTTTGGAGGTCCAATCTGAGAGCTCCTTTGGTGACCAGCACGACGATTGATTTTCCCAAGCACGTTGGTCAGGGCGATCTGGCCCTGGGCTTCAACGAAGGCCTTTACCCACCCAATTGGCTGCGTGCGAAGACTGACGCTCAGACTTCCCAGTTGCTTTGGAGTGATGGAATTGTCCATGACCTTGCGAACGTACCATTCTGGACTGCCTTCTTCATGCGCGCGGTCCAAGATGTTGCCACTCGGTTCTGGGCCAAAGCGGCTCAAGTGTCGCTTCTTCTGTTCTCCCTGCCATTCTGCCAGCCTGTCCTGATACACCAAAGTCCACTTCTTGGCAATGGTGTACGCCTCCATCTGTCTTCTCGCCTGCTCGGGTAGACTCTTCCACCCTCTTTTCACCATGAGGTCGTGGAAGGCTTGCTCTATGATGCGGTCGTCGGTCGGCTTCTGCACGTTGAACCCTTCGGGCGAGAAGGAGCTGGTGGATATGGAGCCGTTGGTAGACATGACCGAGTACGTTTGGTAGTTGCGCAATGTGTTTGCTGACGGGGTGGGATTCCAGTTGGGGTCTCTGATATCGCGGTCCACGCCATCTCTTGAGCCCGGTGTCGCCCTCGAGCCGTTGCGGCCCGAGTGTTGCGAGTCAAACGAATACACGCTTGCTTGGTCAGATGACTGCCTGATGACTGTTGAGCGGTCTGGATGGCCGTCGGGGTAGTTGATGAAGCCCGGGATGGTGGCGGCGCTTGCCCTGGCCGGGCCCCAAGCCTGTATCGAGACGCCTCGATCGCCCAGCTGGCTGGCGGCCATGGTGGTGGCCTGGCTGCTGTGCTGCGGTGGCGGCTGGGGTGCCATGCTCTTCTCGATAGTGGGGTACTGGTGGAAGTCGCTGCCCCCCAGACCCTTGTTTAGGTGATGCGGCGACAGATCTCGCCTTGCACTGTTGTTCTGGGGCAGATGGTCGACCGAGCGTGGGGTGTCGCCGCCGGCCACGCTGTCGTATGGTATGCTCGTGATGATGCCAGCATTCACGCCGGGCGCGGGGGGTTCGTCGCCACGCGAGACGGGCCTTTCATTGTAGATGGATGTCTTGTGCGAATGACGCGACGACGTCGAGCCGTGAGCGGAGGAGGCCCGGGGGCTGTCGTAGGGGGAGTTGATGTGCCTGTCCGTGTCTTTGTCTGCCTTGCGCATGAAACTGAGGATCCCTTTGGGGCCCGAGCTCTGCCGCGACTTGTCCTGCAACGGCATCTCCTACGGTCGTGAGGCGCGCCCATGCAGCGAACCGTCGCACGGCGGCAGTAGGTGGGCAGTAGAGGAGCGTCGACTTGGTGAATCCCTGGAGGGCGAGGGCCAGGGCGAGAGCGAGAGCGAACAAAGGCGAGGTCGAGGACCGGAGGACGAGGTCGGGGGCAGATCCTCTCCTGGGCCCTTGCACAGCACCGCGTGCGCCGCCGCTGCTCCTGCGACGGTGAGCACAACGCAGCGATTGCAGAGAATGCCGAGCAAGCACAAATCCGGCAGGCCAACACCAACAGCGGGTATCGTGTTCGCCTCCTTTTGGG
>Ga0115847_100069_pt1 | contig 22546 bp, 20 predicted proteins | sample InSIn5SAF170_FD_83861 | JGI IMG/M metagenome (GOLD analysis project Ga0115847, IMG submission 83861)
GCAATCTTATTGTATGAAAAGGACGACAAAGACGATAAGCATGAGATCTTCACGCTTCTAAATCTCCTCTGGATTCGTAGGGGGAGCGGCCATACAAATCCTGTGGATTTAATATACTCACTGCTGGGCACAGCCCACGATAACGTACCTATTGATGTGGATTACAGTAAGCCAATGGAGATTGTTTACGCAGAAACTGCCCTGAATCTGATACAACATTCTGGGAATCTTGCGGTACTGTCTCGACTTCATGGAAATAGGCAACAGGTCGTAGGTATACCTTCTTGGGTACCAGACTGGCGGGACGCCTGTTCTCAGAACAAGTTTCTTATGGAGCCTATCCTGACACATCTCTTTTCAGCAGCCGGATCATCCAAGCCGAGGCATCATTTGTCTAACGATAAAATGGAATTGACACTTGAAGGAATAATAGTCGACAAAATTGTTGGAACGATGGAATGGTCGCGAGTAGACCATACGCACATGTCTGATGATGAGTGGATTCGTCTGCTCTCTGCAGATCATAACCAGAGCGGCAACTCAGAGGGACTACCCGTCAGATTGCCCAAGAGGAAATTTACCTTGGATGATACGCAGCTCAGTGGATCGACGAAACTACCTAGCAAAGATGCATGCATCGACCTTATTCTTCAGGGCGCTAACCACACAAGATACATGTGGACAGAAACAGGCAAAATCGGCCATGTCGATTGCATTATGGAGGCTGGAGACATCATTGTCATTCTTCTTGGAGGTCAAGTTCCGTTTGTACTGAAACCACAAGCAACTGGCAAATACATACTTCTATCTCAATGTTACGTTCAGGACTATATGGATGGCTATGGATTAGTGGAAGCACGTATTCAAACCGATCCGGGTTATGATGGTCGGGACATCTCATGGCTGAAGCGCCTAGACAAGGATGCGATTCCATTCTCTACGCAGAAATTCACCCTGATTTAATGGCAAATGTCTCGTTTCAACAAAAAATGTTCCTTGGCTTCTTTTGTACTCAGCAACCACAATAGTTATGTCCATTATCATGCAGTTGTTGAGCCAAGAGGATACAACGGACTCACCCGATTATATGTTTGCCCACATCAAGCATATGTAGCGTCATTGCAAGACGGAAAGGATCCAGCTTCATACACCGCGGGTATCTTTTCTGTATCGTAGCTCCTGCTTAGCCCCGAATTACGCGCTTCTCGAGCTGCTGAACAAGGATATGTAATCAGGCCAGAACATCGACTTCTATGTGATGGCTGAAGCCACTGAACAGCTGTCTGACTGCATCCACAGAAGACAATACATTGTTGTCACATCGTGGCTTGAGACTTTGAGATTCATGTTAGCCCAAGAGAACTTCTTGACAACTATATTCTCACCCCCGTCTTCATAGCGGGCAAAATCGCCGTATCCCTGCCGCTCAGATGCTCAGCTCCTATATTTGCCCGATAATCGATATTCGAGACAATTGTTTCAAGAGACAGATCGCTGGAAGACGAAGGATACACTTTTGCTCAGGCATGTAGTCACGGGAATGTTGGTGAGTGTGTGCCATCCTCGCCCACAGAATACACTGAAGCTGACCAAGCACAAGTATGCCACATGCGAACACTGCTTGCACAGAACCACCAGGCAACAAGTATTGAGATTGAAATGCAGCCTTCTTCTTCTTCTTCTTTTCCTTCTTCTTCTTCTTCTTCTTCATCTGCCAAGAAAATACTCAAGAGGAGCGCCCGCACGTTGGTTAATGCCGATCGTTGATCAGAATTGCCTGCGGTCACGTAAAAGTCGGACCTATCCTGTGAATATTGAAGATTCACCGACGCTCGAATGTACTGTTGGTGATAGTCAAATCATGGGGCTCTGCGCTGTTGCCTTTGCGGTGTGGTAGCAATACAGCCTCGCAGCGCTTAGGCCACCCCAGGCGTGAACAATGTAACATGGCTTTTCACGAAAACTTTTTGCTGCCTTTGAGACTTATGAAAGCTCTTGAGTTTCAAAAGTGCCTCCATGACGTGGAGTTCGTGAGTGTGATGGCATACTTATTGCCGAGGGTTGCAGATCGATGTTGTTCCTCCACGAAGTGATGAAGCCAAAGACGACGCCAGTGCTCAAAAATGTGCTCTGAGAACTTGATACTCACAAATCGTATGGTGACTGCTGGTGACTGCAGGTGAATGCGCAATGCGCGTGCAGTCTCTATATCGGCGCCTAGACAGCCAATGAAGAGATCCGAATCATTATGTGGCGCCGAGAAGCGACCGAACACAGACTGGGGAACGGAAAATTTTGATTGCAACCAGTATGTTGGTAAGTGCTTTCTAGGTGCTGTAGAGCGATGCAAAGAATGAACAAACGCGGATGGATCTTTGTCGGTTGCGGGAGTTTTGCTCAAGACGGTCATTCCACCGCAAAGCCTGACTTAGCCTCAACATTGACTTGCGAAGTCATCCAGCTACTCAATATGTAACGAGAGAGCATCGCTGTTCAACGCGGTCAAGAATGTGTGTCGCGCATGAAGTGCGAATGTGACCGCCCTCGGTCTCATTCTGCTTCGCCGCTGCAGAATCCTTCGAACCACAGCATTGGAAGCGCAATCAATCACCATAAGAATGCCTTGCAGCTGCAATTCCATCGTGGCTATCTCTACGACAGAAGCCAATTCATCAAAAACATCGCGCACTGCCGTCCCACACACTCACAAAGAATCTCGAGGAACAAAGTTCGTGGTTCTCCATAAGCGAGGAGATGCCTCCGGGGCTTCAAACTACGGCTAACTCAAAGGAGGGCAAACCCATGTCGCCTGCAGAGCTGTGCTTGACCGGAGCCACCATCTCCACTGAAGCGGACCATGATCGTGCCTCATCACAACCGCGCGCTCCAATAGCGACGAGCACATCACCTTGCTTTGCAGATGGCGGCGCTGGCATTACCTTCAGAGCTCGAGCAACTGAGCAGAAGTCCAACACCGACTCTCTCGAACATCTTCCGTCCGACTCCGAGCATGTTGGGAATGACACCGTCCCGTGGATAAATGCAGAGTCGAAACCAGCCGTGGATCCTGACGTTCCTGCTGCTCCACGCACCTTTCCAGTGCCACCCCGTCGTAGGAAAAATGTTTTACAGCCGGACGCCGCTGTTGTTACAGCATATCATAACTACCTGTCCCGAGGAGTGATGCCTGATGATCTGTGGTCCGATGACCACCAAGTCGAAGAGCGACCTGTGAGCCGCAAGCGAGGACGATCGCATATACGCATGCGAGTAAGACCTGCCACCAAGGAACAGAAAACAGCAAGGGCTGTTATTGAGAGTTTGAGCGCGGAAGACCTCAACGATGAGATGGAGGATGATTAAGAATCACCGTTTCGACAGAGTCGAAGGGAGCTCTCGATGGGAGCAAAGTTGTCTGCGCACCAGGTACATTGCCATCTACACATTCTTCTGGTCATTTCAGCAGGTTCCTCTTGGCAGCATGTTGGTGCTTCCCACGGTTCTTACCACTCAGGAGACATGTTAAAAATTCGAATGAACCCGTTCCAAGGCCCTCTCTTCAACCAAGAGTAAAGCAAAGTTTGAGCCGAAGGATTAAAAGGGGCATCAGACCATAGCACTACTCGCTAGCTCGATGCTATTTCGTTTTCCAAAACTCGAATGGCAAGCTGCGCTCACGTGCGAGACTTGGGCATACTTCTTGGGTATGTCTGATATCACACACAAAAACATCAATCTTCAAAGTAGGAAAGACCGAAATTTGCATCCGATCAGCAATCAAGCAACATGTCCAATCTAACTAGCCCAACTCAACGTTTCTGTCTCCTCCTTCTAGCATATTACGCTTGTTGACATTTTGCAGCTAACCTGCTGCCCTCATGAACTCCCCTTGCCGTCAGATGAGATCAAAATCCTGGCCTTGGTCACCGAACGAAGTTGGATCTGTCCAGCATGTGGATACTGTGTTTTCTCTGTGTCAGAGGGCTCTGTTGAACTGGTTAGCACCGCATGAGCACTAGGTTACTTGATCATAGTTTTGGTCAAATCTAAGTGCTAGGAAATCGATCTCATAAGCTATAAGATTTTCTTCCATAACGCGACTACCAACGTGCTCCCCGGCATAATCGGCTTCTCAGGTAGGGTCAAATTGGGAATCACCTGTAGACAAAGCCTTTAGACTAACACACGCGGCTTCGGCTTTTCTACATGGGATCGAAGTCAGAGATATCGAGAAACCCAATCTTCTCACTAGCAGGCCAGTTGTAGAATGCCTTCGTATTTTTCACGTCGCTGGGCTGTATCGTTGGCGGAAAGACATAGGCCATCACGGATTTGGGGTTTGGTTCTGTCGCATGCCAGAAGTAGCCTGAGGCAGAACTGCGAAGCTCACCCGATGAGGGGAAAATCTCAGAAAATTAGCTTAGAATAAGACAATATACAATCATCAATTTCACGCACCCAATCGTGCGACAGTTATAAGCCCAGAGACACTTTCTCTTACGAACACTACCTTTATCACCTTATCGCCATCGCTATAACACTGCTATCGCGCGCACGTCGCCGCCGACGCTGCCAGCATAATGTCGCTGAACTAAGCGATGCTCCTAGGTAAGGGGTCAAAGAAAAAGTTAAAAACAACTTCCCCGCATTCTTTCTGTCGTGAAGCGACATCAGAACATGGAAGGGGAATAGAAAAGAGAATCAACCTTTAAGAAGAAGAACCAATCTTGACAATAGCCATTAATTCTGAATTAAGATCAGCAACCATATCGATTAAAGATCACAACTTACCTATGCTTAACACTCGCCATAACTGGACCGACTGGTATAACTCAATTAAGGATCTAGTAGTTCGCAACAATATGTGGCCTATTTATGATCCTGCAGAAGTTGAAAATCTTGTATTTACTGCCATAAAGCCACCTGACTCGGCGACTCAGGAGACCCTTTAGAAGTATCAGAGTCTTCTATCAATCTACCAGAATATCAAGAGGCAGTACGATAAAGTTTCTGATTATATCAACATTACAGTCTGCCAGTAGTTCAAACAATACTATATTAGCAAGCACACGGTTTGGGAGAAACTTATCACCCTTACTGAAAGTATCCAGCCAAGTGCTAAGGATTAACAGCGAGAGGTTAGGACTAAGTTTAAGAAGCTTAAGAAAGGACCTAGGAATTCTAGTCTAGATTAATAGCTTAGATGATGGCCAGCCTTAGTAAATAATACTAAGATACACAAGGTTAAGAATCTCAGCAAGTCACAGATTTGCGACACCTTCATTAAAGCCTGTCAAGAGATCAATCCTCTATTTTACAACTACATAAAGTTAAAAGAGGCGTAAGTTAAGAATAAGATGGCTCTTAAATAGGAGACGGTAAGGACGTTTAAAGTAAGCTTTGAGGCCGTGCTTACTGCTCTTAATAAGATTCATCCAACGCATGCAAGTAGTGGCAGTCTTAATGTGGATATCTCAAGCTTGATTAATGCAGATGACGATGAAGATACTCTAAGCATCTAAAGGGCACAGAATAGGATTACCAGGATCCTACATTCATTTCAGGGAATCAATCCTGCACTATCTGATCAGAACATCACCATAGGCTTTTGCATCAAGTAATTCAGGAGCATGGCACCTTCGAACAAGAAATCTACAAGAAGTCGAGCTGCTCACGCTACATTCCAAGGCAGGAAGCATAATCAAGACATAGAGTCATTGGACGATAAAGACTACCGTCTAAAACGCTGAGCGCAAAGAGGCGAATCCACCTCAACCATTACGAACTCACCAATAAGTCTTCATAATTACGTCTATGGTCAAGCACACAAGTATGCCGATTGTCGATATCTCAATCCCTCATGCGCTCCTTCAGGCTGGACACCACCTGTTCAGACACAGTCAAAAGTTCTCAAAAGCATAAAGGGAAGCAAACAGCTTCGATCAAAGATTAAGAGCAACTTCAAGAGGAATGACATCGCCTTGCCAAAATGGTAGCCTACCGATTATTCCAAGAGTCAACCTCGCAAAGAGAACAAAAGAGACGACACCAACAACACAGCAACTCAAACATCGGTCACAACTAGGTCACGAGCCTCATTTACGACCTTAAGATTCGCATATAGCACTACAACACAGGACAACTACGATAACTACTTTCGGCTGGACAACTATGCAGACACGCACGTTTACAATAACCTTTCCCGCTTCTTCCAATACAGGCCACTACACGACAAACTTATTCGTTTCAGCGATACAGACGCACATATAGAGGGAATTAGAAGGGTTATCGTTTATGTTGAAACGCTAACGGGGTCTAATACGATCTAGCTTAAAGACGTCGCGTTCATCCTAGGCTTCCATTAGAACCTCGTTAATATAGACTCTCTCGAGAGATAGGGCCTGTTCTTCAATACGCGAACTTATTGGATGGAATACTTAGATGGTTCAAACGCGTTCAAAGTCACAAAACACAGAGCATTCCGAGTTATTAAGCCACACATCAAGCATGCTGTCCTAGAAGCTGAATCACATACCAAGGTGGCGCAGGCTTTCGCTATAGCAAAGAAGTCTTGAACACCTTAAATAGCCACTGTATCTATGGATATTTAGCATGCAAGGTTAGGGCACATCAGAAAGGATGCACTCAGGCATGTGCCGCAAGTAGTCAAAGGGGTTGCCTTAGGCACCTAAGACTTTTAGAGAACTTCTAATCTTTGTCCAGAATATCAACTGGCACAAGCTCATCAACAAATTTTAAGAGTCCCAACATGGAGGGGCAGCTACCCTTTTGAGAAGATACACCTAGATCTTATCCACATAGAAGAAGCCTTCAATCTCGACGCCTAGATCGTTCATTTCTACTGCGACTACTCTGTATATCACGTTTCCTTCAATCTTATATACAAGACTTAAGAGGAGCTTGTTACAGTGACATGCGAATTTCTCACAATCATAAATGACAACTAGGGCTTTACTACTCGGTACATTCAGTCTGATGGCAAGAAAGGACTTAGACAAGAATAGAAGGCTTTAATCATAATAAAAGGCATCACTTTTAATTCATCTCTACCAGATACTCTAGATCAGAACAGTCTTGCGGAACGTTCTAGGGGGGTGATTATCTCTATAACACGCAAGCTTTGCGCCCAGAGCAGATTACCTTACCAGCTTTAGCTATATTTGGTTGCACATACTATATAACTTCTCAACAGAATCCCTATGCAATAAAAAGAATAGTAAATACCCTTCTAAATGGTCCACGGACAGAAGCTAAATTTATCACACCTAAAAATTATAGGTTCCCTTGCCTATATTCTCATCAAGAATAAGAGAGATAGACCAGCACACGCAAAACTATCCAATAAAGCAATCATAGGATAGCTCGTTAGATTCAGTGCAACCAATATCTATAAAGTCTAGATTCCACATCTCGACAGGGTTATCATCTCACGGGATATATAAATTGACGAAAAAGTCATATATGATCTAGTTCTTGCTCCAGTCCCTATAGGATTGGGACACGCAGTTTTAATCACTTTGAATAAGGTTGACTTAGACAAATCAGACGCAGAAATCTTTCCTGTTTTAGGTGACAATATAATAGTCAGTCCTAGCCTAGTTTAATATAAAGTTCTATCAGGGATATTCCTTCCGCCTCCTGCTCCTACACACACGAATACTGCGCAAGCATAGATAGGGAGGCTACTATCATAGCTCTTGCCTACACCATTCTCTCTAGAGTCTTGTTGACCAAGCATCTCAAGTCATAATCCTCTAGAAATTAGACCAGCTCTATAAACGGCAAACTCTCTTTAGACATATAGTTCTGCGCGGCATTTACAGAAGAGAGTATATCACTAAGCTCACCAGCTGTGACTTAAGCATATAAAGCTAGGCCAGTAAGTTGCCTATACTTTTGTATCTACTTAATCGATTCAAATACATTAGAAAGACTTATTACTGCTACTAGACTTCTGGCATTAATTAAAGCGATATCTAGAGTAAAAAGGCTTTAAAGATACTGCTGATGCTGAGATCAAGTCTCTTAAAGAGAAGAGAACTTTCGAACATGTTGATCATCCGGAAAACAAGCAAGTCCTACCACTTAAGTAGGTTTTCACTTATAAGATTAACGACGCCGGCTACCTTATTCGTCATAAGGCATGAATATGCGTCAGAGGCAATCTACAACATTATGTTAGTGACGAAATCTATGCGGCTACTAGGGTGTATCATAGCTTTCACATCCTAATAGCGCTTGTCTATGCGTTCAATCTTGAATGCCACCAAATTGATTTTAAGAACACTTTCATTAACGCAGACATAGACGATGAAATCTATACTACCTGTCCTCCAGGTTATAGTAAGCTAGGGAAAGTATGGAGGTTGCTTAAGGTGCTCTATGGTTTACGAAAATCGCTGAGACTTTGGTTCGACGAACTTGTTTCATTCCTTAAGGGTCTGGGATTTTATTATTACCTAGATGAGCCATGTATTCTTATTAATAATGATATAGGACTGGTACTATTCCTATACGTGGATGATCTTTTCGTCATTGCATGATGAGATTGTATGAACTATATCGCATAGTTTAAAACAGCTATTAACAATAAATATAGGATTAAGGATTTGGGTAAAGTAATCTCCTTCCTCAACATTAGGATCCTTAGAGGTAGAAAAGCAAAGAAGCTTTAGATCTGTTAAGATAGATATGTCGATAAGATATATTCTAAATTTGGGATTAATAAGATATTAAGACTGGCTATAACGCCTCTCGTAATATCTTATCATCCTTAGCCTTTTGAAGGATAAGCTACAATGCAACAGATTATAGAGATGTAAGAAAAGGTAGGCTCTATTCTTTATGTAGCAGTAGTATTAAGACTAGACGTCTTATTTGCAGCCAGCTAGTTGAGCTAGTTCTATATAAACCCTTTACTAGAGCACCTATGATGGATAAATCAAGTACTCTTATATCTCCAGATAATAAAGTACTATACTATTGAGTTCTTGGGCTCTGTAGAAAAATCTGCAGAAGTAGAGATAGGCGATGAAGAAGTGCTATAATTGTCGAGCGATGTATCGTTCGCAGATGATCCAGAGACTTGAAGATCTATGCATAGATATCTGATGAAGATGTTTAAGGGACTAATCATGTGGTAGTCGTCTAAGCAGAAGACTGTAACCACGTCGACAACTAAGGCAGAGCTCTTATCGCTGTCACATATGGTGAAGGAGATAATTGGTCTATACCGGCTGTTCGCATAGATAGAGTTTGATCCTAAGCAACAACCTCGCATCCTCTGTAATAATTAACAAACAGTAGGTCTTGTCTAGAAGGAGAGGCCATAAGTAACGTTGAAGCTAAAGCATATTGATATCCATAACCTTTAGCTAAGATAAGTCTATTAGGACGGCAAAGTTGCAGTTTAATAGGTCTTAACAAAGGACATGCCTTTGGATAGCTTTATGAAACCACTTTCCGCCGAGAGATACTCTTACTTTATCTCTCAGTTAGGCCTAATTAATATCTCCATGCAGATTGACCTAGCGCTAGAGCTAGAGACTAACGATCCTTAAGATATGCAGATGTTATCTAAGACAGAGTGAAATCTAAGGGGGTGTGTCGCATGCTAGAAGTAGCCTGAGGCAGAACTGCGAAGCTCGCCCGATGAGGGGAAAATCTCAGAAAATTAGCTTAGAATAAGACAATACACAATCATCAATTTCACGCACCCAATCGTGCGACAGATTCCTTAAAGGGCACTGCTCCGCCCTCAAATCTTGGCCCGACCTCAAGCGCAAACTCATGTCTGAGACCTAAGACATGACCTAACTCATGTAGGAGCACATTCTTCAGGATACCAACCTCCGTCCTTTCAAATGCCTTACTGTAAATGTTTACCGCATTCAGCAACGCGTCGTTTGGAAAGAAAGCGCTGGCAAGCACGGTGTCAAGCTCGCCGCCGTACTGAAGGAGGAAGCATGCTTCCTCGATATCGTCGACCCATTCAAAGGTTACGCCGATATTGTGACTATTCCACTCTTCAGCGGCTTCCTTGAGGCGGTTGGCTGCAACGACACCGTGCTCTGGAGTTGGCCAACCCCGAGATTTAACCGCCCACTTGATTACAGATCCCTTTCGCCAACGTGGAATGAACGCAAGACCGAGCACAAGTGCGCCTGTAAAGCACATATTAGCATGCTATCTCACACTGCATGATATTCTTCAAGAGTCGAGAGATGTTAGAATACATATGGGCAACTCTGTGCACGACTATGGCATGGTTGTAATAAGGTTTTGGAATTTCTGGAGGCCAAACTCGATCATAGTAACCTAAGTACTCACCGGGATTCTTTACGCGAGGCTTCTCTGTGACGCAGCTGTATTTTCCCCCGGAGATGGAGATGTCAGGTGTGTCATCTGGCAACTGGGCGTCTTTGGGAAGGACCGCAATAGCGTCTTCGCCGAATGCCTCTTTTATTCCTTTAAGGAGGGCATGTTTGGGGTTTGAGGTCTCCGTCGTCATTGTCTTGGAGTTTGACGAACAATGTGGTTGGTATGAATGCGAGACAATGGCCCCAGTCGTTTTACGAAGCGGGCTAATATGATTGTAATGAGAGAAGTATAGGCGTTGATTCAAGAAGGCAAATGAGAGGCTTTTATGTTCTGATTGTATCTAGGCCACTTGAAGGATGAAGATGCAAGTAGAGCATAAATCAGGTGAGCAGGTAGGGGTAATTCTTTTACTTTGAGAGGCGTGGAGTTCGTTGGAGTAAGGCTCTACTGATCTTGCCATGTGCCTATATTGTCAGCAGTATGATCATGAGGCCCGATTATACCGTTCAGATCCGACCCTCGTTCCAGCTAAGGCCCCCATCACGTTCATGCCAGTGGATTCTGCCGACAGATAATGCCAACCATAACATTACACTGCTCCAGAATGGGCGAATGGACGAGAAAAGCAACCCCCTTTCTCAGTCGGACCAGTGTGTACCCAGTAGATTGAACATTTTCGTCGGCCCATCTTGGCACGATCAATTCTTGTCAGCACGGCCGGTCAAAGATATCAGATGACTTTCGTTTCGAGTGGATTTTGCCTTGATATTGGGAGATCACCGGGAAGTCTTGAAAATTTAGCAATAGAGTTCGCCAGATGGATGCAAGTGGAGTGCCTGGCATTTTACTGGTGAAAAAGTCTCATTATTTGAATTATGCTCTATTACGCATCTTTACTATGTAGGAAGATGACTGATGCTCCATAATACTATAAGTGCACTCTTCGTTGCGCATGCCAGCTCCAAACGTCAATATTCTGGTCATTTAGTGAGGGCGCGCTCGAAGATTCTCAAAGTCCGTAGCATTCACACAGTGGCTCGAAATGTTGGTGTTACGTAGAAACTCGCTATCATGGTATTGGGTCAGCAAAGCTGAAAGCTAATGACGGTCAACGAACCGTATACTGTGCACACGACCTATCTCAGCCTGAGGCCCCCCCGTGGGGGAGTGGGCTGTCGATCCGGTGAAACATCCCCGCAATGCCCCGCTGTGGGAGGCCTGAGGTGCAGGCGTAACCGCAGATTTGACGGGAAGATCCGCTTAGATTATGCACTACATGCCAAGCCTTGTTCGAGGATGCTGGACATCATGACCTCCCTCATACTCAGTCTTGATCTCGTCCACATGACTTATTAGCGATCACCATTTTATAGCTTTGTCATTTAGGTCGTAGGATCACGCGCGCAACTGCATGGATTAAAAGGGAGTAAATGGTAGTTTAAGGCCTACAAGCGTAGAACATGGGACATGTGCGGCTGAGGCTAGCTGGATGAGCCCTAGAAGTCGGCCAATCCGACGGCCTACCATAAAAATTGAGCGTGACGATCTTTGACACCAGGCGAATCGCTTTGTTATACGGTCGATATGGCAGCAGATCTATTGGTACAGCAAAGTTCGTTTCTTTGTGGCTGAGTTGCGTGATGATAGCCACTTTTGACATAGGTATCTGCTCATCCAGCCTAGCTCTCACGACTTGTTTGCGTGATCGTGTGACCGTAATTGGTCTGCGGGTGTAAACCCATATCATGGTGTAACATAGTTGCCCGCTGAACCCGGAGAATTCTTGCAAGGATTACTGTACCAACTGTACATGATGGTAACCGGAATTAGTTCTTACTTATTGCTATTGCATCAGGTTAGAACTTGTTTGAAAAAGCATTCTGTCGCAGCCTCTCGTCAACTCAATGTCGCGATTGGTCATTCCATTTCACCGGCCACCAACACCTACTCGAAAGGGCATGTCATGCAGAGTCAGCTCCAAGCCCAGAACCGTATTTCGTAGTCCAGCTACAAGGTATGTTGCTTTGACAACGGAACTAGAAGAATGATGCGACAGCCAATCATCGAACCAGCAAGCCTTGAGAAAGCTTTTCAGATAATGACAGCGATACGAGCGAGATACTCAAGCATGACGAGGAGAACCATGTCCAATCTTGTCTACAATTCAGGAATTGAGATTTCCATTGTCGTTCCTGAATTGTACCATGTAGTGGTATAAGTGCCCGAGTTCTAATGTCCATGAGGACATTAGAACATTTTCATGCTGTGGATGCATTTACATGCGACGAAGAGGACGATTGCTACAGGATTGGATCTGTGAAGTAGTTTCCTCGAACAAGTTGGAGTTAAGTCCAAAGGATGTGTCAGGAAAGTGCAAACAAGCACCGAAGAATGCACTGAACTATGATCTGGCCAGCTGTCAAGCACTCGCATAAGCTTAAGCTACATTACGCTATGTTTGGTCGTGAGTATCGCCTATCCTGGTGCAGCGGCTATCAGCCTCAGAAACCAAGGCTGCCACATCATCGCTGCCCAGCCCATTAACCACTGCCAAACAGCGAGCACCTTCAACGCATCAAAACACAACTGCGTACTGCGTATATCAACCTTCTGCTGGACCGTCATGGCATTTCTACGTATGCTCACAATGAGAAAATGCCAGCCACCCCCCTGCGCAATCAACACGGGCACAGCAGGCCTTTCCTCCCCCTTTTCGCCATCACCGACGCTTCTGCCCAACTCGTCGTGCACCAGCGACAGACACCTCAGCCACGCTCCACACCACAGTCCGACGAGCGGTTTCCGTCTGTCCAGCTCTTCATCGGACTAGTCACTCGGCGTAAGTCCCAAGGCGTAGTCCATCACGTGAGAAGGGAGGACGCCAGGCGAAAGCAGCACCGGATCGATGCGCGCACTCTTCACGTTGACGATGTGCTGGTTCGAGCTGTAATTGCTTCCTCGTTGCGCCATCTTCAGAAGCGGATACTGTATATCAGGGTTCTATTCGTCTGTGGAGCTGTCGGACCCGCGGTCGAAGATGCGTGCCTGCGCAATAATCTTTGCCTTAGCATTGCTTTCATAAACTTGCGTGCATCATTCTCAACATCTGCGAGACAGCTTAAATCCTGGTCGCCTTCAAGCAAGACTAGAAATGGTAGATAATTGCGTCCGCTGCTCCTCAAGATTCACGGCAATCACAATGGCCCCAGCGACCCATGTTTAATCAAGAATACGATGGGACTGGTTATTCCTTTTCGTTTTGCTTGGTTTCTCGGATGTTTGGATCGTTGTGGAACAGTGTTGGAGTGAAGTCAGGAAGTGCAAGGTATCCAATCCATACTTTGTTTTCAAGACATATAACGAGGCATTGATAAGATTACCATGCGTCGGTCGCACACTACCATTCATTTTTTTTCCAGGCCAGGACTAGAAATTGAAATGTTCGACAGAAGACGTGAATAGTAAGAAAACCATGACCACGGCGTCTGCGGAGCTTCATCGATTCCGCGACAAGCAATGAATATGGATGTTTCTTCACTTCAAAAGCCTTCGACCATCTTCCATCAGCAAGTGACGTTTGTTGCGGGTCCCAAAGTGACAAGGAGAAACGAAAATAAGCGCCTAAGACAGCTAAAGTAACTCATACTATTCACGAATGTTTGAAGCGGCTGAAGTTCTGTAACTTCAGTTGATTGTCGAAAACCGAGCGATTCATACAATATGCGCAACTTCGATCGATTTCCCGGCACGGGCACACCTCCCGACAGAGTAGCAGACTTTATTCTGCGGGTAGGTGAAACGTTCGAAACTCTTGGACCGCAATCTCTACATACAACTGAATTTTGGAGCTACAGCCGCATTGAGGCGGCGGTTCAGAAGCTGTCTCGTGCTGCTATTTCCCATCACAAGGTGCTGAAAAACATCATCAACAACGATTTTGATACGATACAGAAACGCTGGACTAGAAAGTCGAAGAAACAGCGCGAAGCTTTGCTCTCAGAGGCCTGGCCTAGCTTGCCTGATGCCCCATGCGGAGACTTAACCCTTTATCGTGAGGGCGTAAGAGAAGGACTTACTGATGAGCAGAGGAACGCCTACTTGCTTCCTCAGATCAATCGTGCCCAACTGTCCCAAGAGGCTGCACTTCTCACATGGATCTTAGCACGTGGACGCCACCAACCACACGAATTCTTCCGTTTCGATATATCTCGCACCAAAACCGCCGAGAATGGAGCCAAAATGCTGGCTTTTCTATCCATTAGTGATACATTGAAAGGGTATAGTCGCCTGATGCATGGAGACACAAAAGGGAGGCCTGATCTGTATGGCAAGCTTGTGAAGTACCGCAACGTCCATGCCTTCGAGGAAACAATCGCACGGGACGACATGGCTGTTCCGGGGGTAGGATTGTTGGCACTGGAGATGGAAGCAAAGATGAATGAATTCTTGGTTAAATGTTGCAAACTCATTCTGCACGACTCTCCGGCATCACGAATCCAGCCATCTTTCCCTGGCCGACTTTGGCCGCAACTGACCACTGGGACTTCGTCAATAGCAGCCTCGGTGGCAAGAAGGGTATTTAATGGATCGCACATCACGGACTACGACACTATGATCATGATTACAAGCACCAAAGTGGAAGCAATGCGGGATCATTTGTTTGGAATGCGAGAAGATCCGGGCTACTTCGAACAGGTGATCATCGAGATCAAAGAGCACATACCGATAGTATTCCAGATTGGACTTTTTGACGGAATATTCCAGCAGCAGAGTCAGGCAGAGCTTGCCACTGTCTTTCCATTCCTATTCGCTGGTTATTTGTCTGCTCTTTTCTCGCAGCTTCGCTTGTGGACGGCACTACATAGTTCCCTCGTCGATCTCAAAGATGAGGCGAAACATCTCTCGACCAACAAGACCAAGCATGGCCGTGCAGCCGCGAGAACATTTGGTCGAGCACGAACTTCCACCCTCTCATTAGTTGTTCCTCTCCTGGAAGAGACGACCCTGACTGCTACGTTGAGTTTCTTTGCGTCACCACAGCATCGAGACAAGTACGCTTTTGGTAATCCCTTTAAGAGGGAGATCATCATGCATCCCGACCGAACACTTTCAGAAACGGGCAGAAAGATCGAATGGATGATGAATGAATTGCACAACAACAAGGCTGGATATCTGGGATACGAAAGTTTTGTCGTCGAAATTGGAAACTACTTGGATCGCAAGACGGGCCAGGAGAGAGAGATGCTTTCTTCTTACACAGCCGATCATCTCGCTAGCCTTGCCATTCTTTTCTTGTGCCGGACTGAGCTTGATCACTCCTCTTACATGCTGTCGAAAGCATTCCCAGACTACTCTGATCTCAGTAAAATGGCAGATGATGTGGAGTCTGAGGGTAAACGCCGTAATTGCTGCGTTTTGCTCGCCGTTCACCCTGACCTCATGGCTATGCAGAGTCTATTCGATGGCAGATTCAACTACCCTGCCCATAAGACCCGAACCCAGACGATTGTTGAGCAGATGCGACATGCTGAAGCTCTCCTGGATGATTGGTGGACAAGGCTTTTGCAACATATGGATGAAAATTCGTGCGCAGTTCCTGAGCTGTGCGCGCTCTTGAACACCAGAACCATGACTCGTACCAGAACACGGAATAATCACGCCACGACAATCCCATCTCAACATGATAACAAAGCTATCATTTCCATCGCCGAGCCCTCCACCGGCAAGATGCGCCAAACCAAAGAACACTTCCGCAACACCCCATCACCGCCAAAGCTTAAGATCAAGACTAGACCACCAATCTTTCAGCAACATATCTCCGATTTGAAGTCTAGACCCTCCACAACGGTGTTGGAGCCAGCCCCAACTGGTGCCGTATACAAAGTCGACAAACGTTCACTGAAGGTCTTCAGAGTTCTCTTCTTTCATGCAGCCCCATCATCCCAGCCCGGAGAGATAAGCTGGCATGACTTCCTGCACGCAATGACATGTATTGGATTTAGTGCATCAAAGCTGTACGGATCTGTCTGGCTCTTTACACCATGCAGAGAGTTGGCAAAGTCAGGGGCCATTCAATTTCACGAACCACACCCAGGCAAACTGGCATTCGTCATCGCAAGAAGATTTGGTCGCTGGCTCGGTCGTCGCTATGGTTGGTCAGGAGAGATGTTTGATCTCAAGTGAGATGATAACCTTGATGAGACAAGATACACTTGATCGACGAATCAACGATGAAATGTCTTCCCAAATTACTTTTGATATGGAAAGGCCGGTGATGAAAGCACTTTAGAAAATTGGGTAAGGAGTAGTGGTCTTGCAAATGTGGGCAAGTTTCTTCCGAATGGTTGATATTACATTTGCAGCTGTATGTCAGAGAGTGGTATTAGTCCATCGTTGCTGTAGGCCACGCCACGGTTGGAGCACCTTACATGTCATAGAATTGACCCTTACGGAAGGTCAGCATATGGGGCTAGCCAATGTCCCAATCATGGGATAGCGCAAAAGAGAAGACAATTCCATGGGGATGCTGTAATTGTACCTGTGGCGTTTCAAATTTAGTGCTCAATTGAGTTATATCGTAGTTCCTTCGACCCGTCCTTAGCCATCGCAATCCTTCCGCACGTGGGCTTATGGTTTCTTGCGTTGTGAGGTGAATTACATTTCAGCCAGTCTTTGAACAACATCAAATTAGGGCACTGGAAAGTAGGGCAGACGGAAATATGGTTGTTTGTGGGAAAGATTCACCACAGGCGAGACTAGACTGGAAGACACAAGTGTTGAGTTGAATGCTTTACATGACCCGTTGAAACATTATACTATCATTGTTTCATCAAGTACGCGGAAACACAAAGATGGGCACAGATTTCGGTACGAAGGGAGTCGTTGGGCTTGAGACGTCTCCTTTGTGCTCATATGGCTCGCTGATAAGAAGCCATCCCTCCCTACTCATGAAATTTATTATGTTGGCCTCCACTATCCGTCTTCTATACTTGATCACATCTAAAGTTTCTTGGGCAAGTGAGAGAGGTAGCTTTACAAATCTCGAAAACCCAAGCATCATATGTCTGCATGAGCTCTATGTTTAGCCGGCTTCTACCAATCGCGGCAGCTAAAGGATTCATGATGATCTGAAGGAGATTTTGTCCGAAATGAAGCATATTACGAGTGTTTAAACGATAAATCGACCGATCTAGGAAATTTTCGATGTTTGTCAAGCCTTTTTTATCCAAGATCGGACAAGGACCTCCCCGCCCTCAGCACTATCATCCTTCCAGTATTTGGGTATGCACCAAGTGTCGTTTTTTGTGTTTAGATAAGGGATGATCCTGGTACTCCAGCCGCAACCGAATGAAGAGCGGTCAAACTAGACAAGCATCAGGGTAAGAGAGGAAAGATACGCCGTTTCCAACAGGCAAGTATTGCGGATCCAAAGCTCATTCCTGTCTTATTACAAGTGTCACAAGGATTGTTGACAATTTTAAAAGGCCGCCTATTACACCTTCAAAATATCGTATGCGGAATGTACCTTGAGTCAATTGTTCAAGAAAGAAACGAATGGGGACCTAACACCAGCGAACAACAAAATTTCGAATGAGAACGATGCAATCGACATGATAAGATTCCCTACTCGATCGAGGGAATTAGGCTACTGCTACAGCATTTAGATAGACATCGTTTCTAAAACTCAAAGACCGATCTCACCGTGCACGTTACACATCTCAAACTTGAAACCACGACGTATATAGAATTTGACGAACGACAATCGAATTGAGATCTTATGATCCGAGGTGATAATGACGAAACCCAAGGATTTAGTGTTAGAGCTATGGCGTGACATATACAGACTCGAGATTATTGGCCGATCCACATCAAACAGGGTCAAATAACTCAATAATCCTCCAACTCGCTCTCTTGGATGCAGTATTATCGCCTTTTGTAGCTAAAGTTCACAAGAGTCGGCGCATTGACCATGACACCATCATATTCTTCCCGCGTCAAGGTGAATATCAAGAGGTGCACTCCGTCTGATTAGCGTAAGCTCTATCGGGATATGAGAGAGAACGCTTACCTTGGGGGTCACAGCGTTCCTACATGAAATCAAGGTCGACTGACACCCCACGTAACAAGGAACGATTAGAGCAGTCGCCAGAAAGTAGCAATTGCGAGCACAAGCTTCCATAGCATTATTGCATGCAACACACTTTGGATTTTTCTGAACGGCCCTTTCCACCAACTCGTTCTTGAGATGTACGTCAGCCTCGGGGGTAGGTGCCGCTATGGCAAGGCCTGCCATAATCGTGATGGTAAACGTGGTGAGCTTCATTATGCGTTGGGAGATCTGAGTATTATTTTTACTATCTTCTCGTCTGTAGATGAGGTGAGAGTAGATAATGAAAGAATATTCTTCCACTTTCACCTGGACAAAATGCCCTCTTTATAACCCAATCACGATGACTTAGAGAAGGCAAACTAACCCTTCTGCGAAGATAGATTAGGCAGAGTCCTGGGGAACACACGACGAGAGGCAAAAGGTCTGTCGGCTACTGCTCCCCAAAGCAGGAAATTTTCATCACATAACCCCATTCAAGACTGGAGTTCACGTGATTCATTTCCTTATACCGCTGTGAGACCGCCACTGTCTTACCATAATTATGTAACAAATACCATAACCCCTAGAACCCTAATCAGTAAAGTTGATTTGTTCTATTGTGCATGCAGGTCGTCAGTAAACGTTGTAATACTGGAACAAACTATAATACGGCGGCGACTAGCGATTGGAGACCAAAGCTACGGAAATGCTCAGCGCAGATCCGGCGAAAACTCCGAGGGCTACCTGTGCTACCACAGCTACGGGGTAATGGTCCACTTTTTGGCAGTCGCATGTTCCATTTACTGCTGTGGTACACACCTGCTGTTCATACATATACATAATTGTCCTTGATTATTCGGCGGATGAAACAGTCACTGATCACCCCATGTGTCCAGATTAAAGTAATTGACGGGTCAAAGTGGCGAAAATAGACGTAGCGCCATGAGCTGTTTGGGAACTGCAAAGATGGCCCTGTGATATGTGCGGCTGAGGCGAGCTGAACCATACCGAAGTTTTGGCCAGTCTCATGCGTGCTCAAAGCTACTATCATACTAGTGTCGAGAGAGAGAAGTGATGGCAGATTCACGTAGCGTACATGTTGTCCTGGTCCGGATCTCAATCGTTACTGTCATCCCACCGTCTCCCGGGAAGAGATCCTTATTATGAGGACTTGTCCCGATGACGCTCTAATAGCCGACCACTCTTGTCTCGTTAACGAAGTTTCATAATATCGTAGATAACATTGGTGTATTACATATAGAATCACCTTCACGCTTACGTTGTTTACCAGGACTGATGAGTCGGCAGGCGATAGAAGACTTGCCGTCTCAGTTCTTGGTGCAAAGTTTTCGCAAGGTGGTGGAATAAGTTAAGCAATATTAGTGAAACCAGTATGTATTGGTCTGAGCTGCTATACTGGAATTCTGACCCTTTGTCTGGTCTCCAAGAGTTGTAGATAATGAGCTATTGGCATAAGGGTCAGACACTGGACTCTAATACTTGCGTTGAATCGCCGCTGACATAAGGATCACTTACCTGCCGCTTGCCATCTTTGGCTGACGAATTGCAGGGCCTCTTTTAACTCGCTCATCTCTTCATCCCCTTCAAACTCATTCGTTTTGCTATCTCCTTCAGATCCCTCATTGTCGTGAGCAAGAAAGATGCGCGCCATGGCGGAGCGATAAAGCCAATCTAGTGCGAGGGGAGGAAATCTGTCTAGTCCCCCCCACCCGTCTCGGAATCTTTGAAAATGGCCAAATGTTTTCATCAGAACTTGCCGAATCGATTTTTCCGACTGTGTTCTGCTATCCTCGGTCAAGGTGTCATGCGGCTCGGATAAATACATTGTATAGAGTAGTAAAACCGAGCTACTGCAATGTCAGCCATGTACTGCTGGAGACTGGAAGACTAAACCTGTAGCAGATTGCGATCGAAAAGAGACAGCAAATATTATGTTCTTGTTCTTCCAACGATGCAAGATGTTCGAGCGCGAAGAGTGTCTTGTCTAACTGCACGATATTCTCCAGGTCTAGCCGTAATGTCTCATGACAACTTGAGATGTGCCGGAAAACCTTGCTAAGAAGGTTGACGGCTTGTGCTACGCGTGCGTATCGGCCAACTTTCAAAATTGGCGTCGACAGGAGATTTTGGGAGTGGTTTTCTGATAGTCGCTTGAAAGTGTCAGCTCAACACCAACTCCACGAAACAGCGTGGGAGATTCGGCCTACCCCTTGCTCCCAGTCATCATCATCTATTGGTAGTATGGAAGTTGCATCGGGATCAGGTGTGCAGAGGTGGCGGCCCCGAAATCCAAGATTAATCGAACTAGGTCCTTCAATGATTGCTCAGGGCAGAAATCTGCAGAAACTTACCGGTCTAAGATGATGATGGCCCACCATGTACGGTTGCGCTCTTCTTGTTCAACCCATGTGTTCTTCTGGATGTTCAATGTCCCGTTGATACCCAGAGCAATTGCATGGCGCGCACAGGTCGAGATAGTAGTGAAGGCACCAGGCAGAATAGCGTGACCCATTTCGTACATGGCAATCAAGATTTCTGCCTGAATGGTATAGATGCTGATGCATCCTGCCATTTCCATGTGAAGCAAGAATTCTTTCGCCACGGCGTATATTTTCGAGGACGCAGTCTCTCCAGGCCACGAGAGTATTAGTTTAATCCCTAGCAGAATGGAAGTGACGCCGTTATCATTATGTCGCGATGCGTTTGCGAGAGACTCATATAGACGAATCTTAGAAATGATTGGCATCCAGCGATTGGCCGTCTTGAAGTACTCTCCTGCCAACTTTGTTTTGCCGTGGATGTCACCTAGAATTTCCTCAACTTGAGGAGGAGTTGGAATTTGGCAAGCAGGCGAAACTAGCAATGCGCAGCACTTGAATAGTTGGATCAAGGAAAAACGCCACTGGAAAGCTGTTTCTTTGATGATACTTGTCAACGGCATTGCTGATTTCGGAGTCCTGATTATTGGTGCCGTTAAGAAAGCGATAAGAACATGACCGGCGACCACTACATGCTCAAAAGATTAATGCTGCAGGTTCTCATGGAGAATGGACAAAGTCAAGCTCACCGTATGCAGAGGCGACATTCGGGTAGTTCTCGCGTACATTTCCTCTTTCGGACCTTGCATGACTGACAAGAGCGCTTTGCCAATCTGCTGTTCGGCGGTAAAATACTTGAGATCGGTTGTTGAGTGGCCATCTCGTGGTTGAGAAGGTGGGTAGAATCCGTAAAATGCGCACGGAATGCCCGCGTTTCCGCGGGGTCAACTTACCGCGAGACGCAAGCGCAACACGAGCAAGAAGTGAACGGAGTACAATACATGAAAGCGAAGCGCTAAGCTACCTTGTGTGCACGATTGACTGGCGTGGCCTTGCTGGTTCTGCGCAAAATGGAAGATATGATTGATGTCGCACTATTGCCGCTTGAGAGTGTTTGAACTTTGTGTAGTTGACCCTGTACCCGCCACGCACCCCGGCCCCCGCTCAAGAGCCGAAACTCCGCATATGCCTGCGTTTGCGGCCGCATCTGCGGGCTTCTGGCTCTTTAAACTTTATCACCTGTCTCCACTTTAAGTGCTTTATATTCTACATTATCATCCTATATTCATCGCATCTGCTGACATAGATGGCAAGGAATATGCGGAATTTGCGGCAGTTTAGTTGCATCAGATTTTATGAGTGATGACTGCTTCGACAGCGGATCATAAGCCGCTCCTGTATAAGTCTCTCGATGCATTGTGGTCATCCAAGCGTCCAGTACCTCCCTTCAGAGTATTTCTCCACACGCATGTTGAGAGAATCCGTCAAGGACGTCAACTTTCTCATTAGGCTGGCCAACTTCATCAACAATGCCACTGTACGAGGTACGTAGCCTTCTCTCCAATTTAAGGATGGCAATTTACATTTTATCAAGATTTCTCACTGCATCCCGCTTTCAAAAGAGCAGAAAGATGCCATAGCCGAGTTCATCACAGACTTACATGCAACCACATTTGTGACCCCGAGACTGTTCGTCAACGTTCGTTTGACTAGCCTAAACCAATAGGTGCTATCTATGCGGGAGGAAAGTCTCGCGGACAAATCATCCCAAACCACA
>Ga0115847_100072_pt1 | contig 22461 bp, 25 predicted proteins | sample InSIn5SAF170_FD_83861 | JGI IMG/M metagenome (GOLD analysis project Ga0115847, IMG submission 83861)
TCGCGAGTGTTGCTGGATGCTTCTCTGCGCCACGAGATACGAGTCAGACAGACTAATACGTTGATGACGTATGGATCAGGGCGACGATGGCACAAAGCAAGAGACAAAAGGTTTCTGGGTGATTGCTGCCTGGTATGACTTACACCGACGATGGATAGGAGACCTGGGGAGTCTTTATGGTGTAAGGGTGGGTAAATTGCTGAGTGGTTGTGTGCGCGACTTGATTCACGTAATCTAGGTACGCGAGATACACAGCGGGGTACGCGATTGCGGACTCGATCGATGAAACAGCAGGGTTGGTATTGTTGCAGGAAGCAGGAGAAAGAGGATGGAAATTATTCAGTGCGATGATAGCAGAGTACTCGAGTGATTAGCGAAAGGAAGAACTTGGTTATCACGTAGAAGGAGCAAGATAGTCAGCAGTTGCGCCTGCCTCATGATTTGAGCGTGGTCTGTTGATTGGTTATCACATCGAGGTGGCCACCATATGGGGTAACCGCACTCGGGCCATGGAAGTCTAACTCTGTCCATTTGTTCCATGCGCGTTGCGCATCTTGCAAAAGACTTTGTCTCGCGGGCGAACTATTACCGCTCAAAGCACACACGTGTACTTCACCTTCCAGTTCACTCTTGACTCACATAGGACTTTGAAACCACTGCCAGAATCCTTTTGTTATCACGTTGACCGATGTCGCCACGCCTCCGAGGGGTCAACCGCCCTCATCATCGGGTACTGTCTCCGTGAGGCACGATTTCTCCCGAATCCCGACCGCAAGCCCCACGCGCGTCACTCAACGAGCTCTAGCCACTTCATCCTTCACCTTTGACGACCTGGACCCCGCAGCTGCTCGCAGAGCAGGACTGAGGGTTCCGTGGCGGTTCACCTGCTGCTGCACTCTGCCGAAAGGTTATCACTGTGCCCCTTTGAAGAGCTAAACTCAAAGCGCGTGAACGCTAGAAATCGGCGGTTCCGAGGTGTCTGGCCTGAACTGGCCGTGCGTCGAGACAACCAGCGGAGAAGGGAGGGAGTTCATGCAAATCCACGATCTCTCGATTGCCATGAACTATTGAACAGTTCCTAGTGCTCCCAAGACCTGATCACAAGGCACTCTTACAGGCCGTTTCGACAAATGCCCATCGTCTGGCTTGCGACGACGTCCCGTGACGCTTCCTGGCAACAACCTTGTACTGATAGGGAGTACCTTATCAGATCTTGGAAGGTTGGCGCACAATCACCGCCTACGTCAAGCATCCCTTCCACACCGAAGAGGTGAAACAGTTCAATCAAACTGTCTTGTGTCATGTAATTGGAGGCATTGGTCGGACAAATGAACTTCGATAGGGAAATAAATGTACCCGAGTCCTTCGGCGTTGATGCGCAGATGACTGAGGAAGATTTTGACCATCTCGAGTTGCAGATCGGGCGACCCGGCTCAAATTATACGACTTCATAAACACGAAAAACACAGCAACAGGCATCGTCAAAGACATTGTCACTGGTTCTGAACGATGAAAAGTTTGTTGTTCATGTATAATTCATTGTATTTATGTAGGTCATAGCGAATGGTAAAGCAATAGCAATCAAAGAGTGTCCAATGGCTTCTGGGCCAGAAATCAGCATGAGCTTCGACCAGTTGCATAGTCATGTGGGTAGAAAGAACTCACGTTCAAATCAACAAGTTCATTTCGTCGTGATGGGTCATGGCAGATGGGCGCTTAGTGCTGTTGTTTGTCAATATCTACACGGATACAAAGACATTCTCATCGATACTCACGCCGCAAGAGGAGCAACCGCAGTTGCTGCAGCCAGATGTGCTGCAGCAGTTGGAGCAAGAGCAGGAAGGCATGTTGATATTGATGTTGAAATAAGTGATATTGTGATTGTAGATTTCGGGTTCTTGCAGGACGAAAAAGAAGAAGAGCGAAAGACTCGAGCATTTATATAACCTCGAATGGTCAGATATCTCTCGTATGCTTCCTCGATATTAGCCGCCCACCGCAACATCCCAAGCCTACCTACCCCTCACGATAATGCAGCAACACACACGAAAGACCCGAGAGCTAGACCGAGCATGAAGTATATTATACATCACAAAAAGGTAGACCGGCGAATCGTCAAACATGCCAGAGTCACATGCGAGAAGCGAGCGCCAAGGCAGATGGAAGGTGTGCCAGCGCAACAAGTCGATTGGAGGGCAACGAGTCGGCAACGATCAACCAACACATTGCTCGCAAGCCTCAAGTTTCCACTCTCATGCATGAACAAGGCGCTCGAGACACGATCTCATGAGACCCTCACATAACCCACCTCGGATTCTGTTGACCACTCGGGTGACCATCTCCGCCGTCATTTGACTGGATGGAAGAAACGGTAATGTGGTTGCCTTGATACTACGAGGCATTTGATACGAATGCAAGATGAGGTATAATATTCGGCATTAGTAAATAGTATTAGAAAGAGCAAAAGCTGCTATCGGGTATCGGAAAATCATAATCGTAAAAAACACACCGCTCCAAAGCGAGGCCGTAATCATACAGCGGTAGACTCCCCTTCTCCGAGTCGTATCCTCGGTCTTAACGGACGATGCCATTGGTCTCCAGTCCAACCTTGAGCTTCTTGCGACAATCGGGACAGTACCACTTGGCTCGTCGTCCAGGCAGGTCTGTGAGCTCAACGCATTCAAGGTGGAACCACTCCTTTTCGCACTGTTAAGAGGTCAGTCAAACGTATCAGGTATTGAAATCAAGCTCCAAACTTACAGTATCGTTGTCGCAGGCGATCATGGTGCCATGACTGACATCTCCACAGATACAATAACGTGGCTCGTCAGGATCGATGTACTCTTCTTCAACGACAGGGGTAGCGGCCTCTCCCTTGGCCTCCTTTGGCTGTTGGGCTTTCTTCTTCTTGGAAGCACCCTTTGGTTTGCCTACTATGACCTTTGTACCATTTTCTTCAGCTTGGAGAACTCCCTGAGGTACCTTCTTGCGCGTTGCCCGTTTGGAAACCTTAGTGTCCGCAGCACCAGGCGGTTGTATAGGTACAGGAGATTGTGGTTTGTTATTTGCAGCACCAGGCAGTGAGGCGTTTGAGTCGCGACGTAAGCTTTGCCGTTTGACAGCTGGCTCGGCAGATGCAGCTTTGGTGGCAGAACGCTTGATGGTGATTGTGGTCGGTCTCGTAGCTCTCGTGTTTGCAGCAGGAGTTTGGGCGGCCGCCTCGCTTGGTCCAGCTGGAGGCTCAGGCTGAGCAGAGCTGCGTTGGCTGCGCTGTGTCTGTTGACGTGCAGATATACGCGGACCATCGGCAATGGGTGTGCTGACATTTGCTGGAGAAGAGACATCTTTGGCAGCAGCAATGGCGCGAGTGGAGATGGTGATTGTAGGCTTGTCCGAAGGGGGCGGAGCACCAGCGCTCAATTTGAGCTTCTTGGGCTGTGGACCAGGGCGAGGGAGGGAGAGAACGTCGGGGGATTCCACAGCAGGCTCTTTTGAAGGTAGTGCAGCTGCAGGAGTCGTAGCGTCGCGTTTGCGCTTTCTTGTTGTGACTGGTTCAGCAGCTGTCACGGACTCCACGTTCTGTGGGTGATGTACAGGAGTTTCGGTGACAGGGTCAGGCTGTGCTGGCGCTTCAACAACAGGTGTTTCCTCAAGCGGAACGGATTCGGGTACAGCGGCAGCCTTTGGCTTAGCCTGCTTCTTTGGCTTTGGCTCAGGCTTGCTCTTTGGCTCAGGAGTTGGCGCTGACTGTTGGACAATAGGAGCTTGGACACGCTCTGGTTCTTCAGCAGGTACACCTAGTTGAGCTTGAGGTGGTTTCACTGGTGGCTCGACTGGTGGTTCAGCTGGTTTACTAGATTGTGGTTGTGCCTGTGGTCTTGATTTTAGCTTTGGTTGTGCTGTCTGTGACTTTTGTGGTGTCTTCTTCTCTTTGTTCTGCTCAGTGGGTGGTTGTAATCCTAGTTTGAGAGCTTCAGCCTCCTCTTCCTTGAGTCTTTCACGTTTGAGTTTCTTGGCTTCGTTGAGCCGCATACCACGATTGATGAGAGCGGCATCCTCGTTGTCGTCTGGCAGCTCTGGTCCAAGCATCTTGGCAGTCTCGGCCTGTTGAGCGTCGGTGATATGAATGCAAGTGGGGTCTGTCCATGTGGCAGGGTCAAATTCGTCGATGAATTCTTTGCCTGAAGCTTCGGCTTCCGCTATCATCAGTTAGTATTGGATCAGTAGGAGAGTAGAAATCGTAAACATACCCTTAGCCTCTTCCATAGCAGTCACACCTCTGCCGAGGTTCTTCAGCTCGCGATTTCTCATGGCTGGTGATGGTAGCCAGATGGCGTTCTTCTTCATCCTCTTCCGCAGCGTGGCCATCTCATACTCGGTCAATCTCTTCCATGGTAGCCACTTCGAGCCCTTCGCCACGTCTGGAGGAGGAGCGGTCAGAGCCATCAAGGCATTCGACGTGCTTATACCAGCAACGGCTGAGTGTGCATTTGTGCCAGAAGAACCAGGCACACGGACGCGGGGAGTTTTCTGGGTAGTCTCTTTGGGCTCTGTAGCAGGCTTGGGAAGCTTCGGAGTCTTTGGTGGTCTCCCAGTGGTAGGTTTGTTACGCGATTTGTCTTGGTTGGGAGAACGAGGCGGTGGAGAGGGAGAGGGAGAGAAATCGGATGGTGGAGAGGAGTCTGGGTTCGGCGGTGGCAGAACCTCGCCAGGGACCATGATCTTCTGGGCTCTGACACGCGGAGCGGTTCCGGTGCGGTGTTGAGCAGTGCGCTTGTCGGCCTGCTGTTGTGCTTGGGCGTTCCTTCTGAGCTGAGGCGAGGTGAGAGCGGCATCGGGCGTCGCATCGCGTTCTGGTGGCATGGGTAAAGCCTTTAGTTTCTTCTGCACGAGCTCCAGTCTTGCGCCATCCTTGATGACTGTCTCTTCCAGGCGGATGGCCTCTGCAGCCGACATGCGCTTGCATTTCTCCAGCGACTCGTACGCATAGCTGATATCTTTACGCAACCCGGCCGAGTGTTCGGGCGTATGTGTTGTTGTCTGTGGGAGGCAGGCATATTCGGAGAGAAGGTCGTGGATCTTGAGCTGAAGCTTGTAGGCTTGATGGTTCAGGGTCTTGATCAAGAACAGCGACCTAGCGACACTCGAAGGGAGGTGTTCGGTGTAGGTCAGGAAGTCGGACAGAGTCGCAGCCAGGTCGGGATCGATCTGTCGGCCGGAATCCAGCTCCATGGCCATGTCGAGGTGTTCCATCTTTGCAGCCGCGCATTTGACGCAAGTCAAGAATCAGGACGCGCAACGCGTAACTTGGAAGGAGCGACAGACGGGGGGCGGCCGATCAGCATGAGCTTCCCCGGATCTGGGCAACAACTCGCTCTGACCACTTCACATGCAGACATGTCAACCATATTAACTCCACCTACTACTATCTTGACACTTTCTGACAGAATCAACCAACCATCATCTCAGGGAAACACGCTGTGGTTTTTCATTGAACCCTGAAGCATCCGGACTGATCCTTAAATCGCCTGTATGTAGGCGTGCGGCAAGCGACTTCCTCTGTCTCAATGGAAGCCGCAATACGCTGGTCTCCCCTCTCAACTCCTGACCGAGCTCGGTTTTTGCTTGCAGATGTCGCTGGAAACGCTCTCACTCTATACGAGGCAGGATCCTTGAACAGACATGGCATTCAATACAAACCGATAGCCCGCCGCGAGAAAGTTAACAACTTTACCGCTTTCGATTGGTCAAAAACAGATGACTCTCTTGTAGCACTGGGCCTTTCGTCTGGCAATGCCGAGCTATACAGGTTCGATGGATCTGATTCATCCGATCCTGTTGCCCTTTTCAACATCAAGACACAGCGAAGATGCAATACTATTGCCTTCAACACACAAAACCTCCTTGCTGTGGGCTTAGATCGAGTCAGACACGATAATTGTTTGACTGTTTATGACATCGAATCCAACGATGCCTATTCAAGATTGTGTGTTTCTGAAGCTGTGACAAGTCTTCGCTTCTTTCCCAACCATCCACAGCAGATGTTGGCTGCTGTTTCGCGTCAGACAATTCGCCTGTACGATCTGAGAGGTAGGCTCAAATATCCATCTAGGCATATAATCATGCTTGAAGTCACAAGCTAATCTTGCATACAGATTCGTCAACCAGTACAGCAGGACTGGGAAATTGTGGTATCACAAAACTGGTCAACAACATTGCTATCGATCCTTTGGATGAGAACTACTTCGCCTCAGGTGGATCGACGGGTGATCCGTCCGTCACGGTCTGGGACAAGCGTTACCTATCGCGTTCAAATAACACGGTAGGTGCCGATGCTACCAACAATGGTGCCGTTCTCGATCTTCGACCAGCCACGGACAACAGTCAAACCACCAGTGTCTGGAGTATCAGATATTCAGGCCAAAAGAGAGGACGTTTCTGTGTCTTGTCCAGTACCGGAGAAGTCAAGTTGTATGACACAGCGCAACACAAAGTACATTCGAAGCTACGATCAGCCTCTGTGAATTACTACGGAGGCAATCCCTGGAGCCATCCCCACTATGTTTCACGGACACATAATTTGCGAGTTCCCGAGACCGGGTCGCGAAAAGATAGAGGAGCCAACAGAGTCATTGCATTTGACTGGATCTCGATAGACGACCAGGATCGTCAGGCCATTCTAGCTCTGCACCCGAACCGCGATGTCGACTTGATATATACTCCGGACCCCAGTCACATCAGTATGACAGGCCGAGGTGATCTGTCTATCTGCAACAAAGCACTATCGGTATACGAGCCAAAGGAGCAGCATAAATCCGTCGCTCAGGAAATAAAAGCATTACGAAAGACTTCCGAAAATGCAAGCTCTACGCAGGATGAACAACACACCTCCAAGCTACCCAGCCCAACCAATGGACCAGCTCAACTAGACCATCGCAATCTCAAATCATTGAACGGATCGAGCCGTGCTGTGGCGGCTAGGACGGAAGAATGGCTCGATGATAGTTTGAGTAAGGCACCAGAAATTCTGCATAATGAAAGGGTCGTAGACTTGTTAGCTATCTCGAATGTGTCGCGGAGACGTTGTCAGGAGGGCTACCTTTTCGATCCTCGAAGAAACATTGAGATCGTTGCCGAGGACCCGGCACTGGTCAAGCTTTGGGGCACCATTAAGAGGCTCGAAGACTTGTCTCGAGACGGCGGTATGGCTTCAGAAACGCTTGATTTGAGCTACCTTGGCGTAAGCAACATATGGGAAGGCAAGCTGGGCAATGGACCGAATAGAGTGACGTCTGCCCATAACGCAATGCCAGAGCGATTCGAGGACGTGGTAGCCAGCATCCTCGAACGCCATAGTCTGCCAGAGTTTGCTGGGATCCGTACAGAGAAGCCGGAGCAACGACAACTCTGCCTGGCCTTGTGTGGCTGGGACTTCTCCCATGAACACACGAAAGAGCGATGCGACTACCTCGTCAAGAAACAGCGTTATTACGAAGCAGTGGCAACAGCAATGTTCAGAGGCCGCAAGACGATCGCTCTCGAGATTCTACGTGATCTTATCAGGGAAAGAACGATCCAGAACATAGGACTGGGAGCCCTGATAGCTTCAGACTCCCTCAATGACGAGCAACGCGAGATGTGCCGTTGGATGGAGGAAGACGCCACAGACCCATACCTCCGCTCTCTTCTCATCTACCTAGCCAGTAATGATTGGCTGGACGTTGTCCATAAACTTGACGCTGACATCAAGCTCTCCGACCGCCTCGGTATCGCCATCAAACACCTCGGCGACAGCCAAATCTCCACCTTCTTATCCCAAACCAGCAACTCCTTGATCAGCGCCGGCAACGTCGAAGGCATCCTCCTCACTGGCCTCGGCGAGAAAGCAATGGAGCTCTTCCAATCCTACATCCGCCGCACCTCTGACCTACAAACAGCCGTGTTGGCCACAGCATTTACAAACCCCCTTTACGTCGACGACCCCCGCTGGGAAATGTGGAAAGAGACGTATTTCCTACACATGCAGTCCTGGCGTGCGTTTATCGAGCGCACCAAGTTCAGTATGCAACGTACCCGCCGCGCCGTCACCAGAGGAGGCAACAAACTCATTGCACCACCGCCTCGACAACTGGCCCTCCGCTGTGCCCACTGCCAACACTCTCTGGCCAAAGAAAACGCAGCACACACACATCAAGCACATGGAACTAGCACGCCAGCCAAGGGAACACAAGCACAAGCTCGTATTGCAGGACCAGCTGCCAGTGCAGGCACAGTGTGTCCGCGCTGTGGCCGCCATTTACCGCGTTGTTGTTTGTGTATGCAATGGCTCGGTGCCCCCGAGCCCACGCGTGCAAAGGAGGTGCAGAGTGGAGAAAAGGAGACGGATGTGTTGAGCAAATTCATCACTTTCTGTGCTAGCTGTACGCATGGTTTTCACGCGCATCATGCCAGGACTTGGTTTGCCAGGCATGCTATGTGTCCCGTACCGGATTGTCGTTGTTTGTGCGGATTGAAGTGAGGTGTTTGCGGTGAGAAGGCATGGATATCAGGGTCCGGGAAATAGATTCATCGAAGCGTACATGTTTCAGAAGAACGCTGACTGTGTGGGCGTGAGACTAGATGATGAGAAAAAGTGAAATGAAAATGCTGCATTCTTCTCGTTCAATCTGCTACATGCATGCTCCTTCTCTTGCTATGCTAAACTGACGACGACGAATTTACTTTTTAATAGGAGAAGATGAAAAGTGGCGAATGTATCCTCGCTTGATTCCCCTTCAAGGAGCCACAGAAGCCCAATCTATCCACAGACCTGCTATCCGTATTTTTCTGACCCAAGATGTGAAGGGAAAGAGCAACGAAATTGTTGGCATTATTGCATGACAGCATGAAACGGGTAGAGATTCATGCAAATGTCGGAATTGGGTAAGCTGACATGGTAGACGCGAGATGACTTAGAAGGTCTCCTCCTCGATCAACTCGCCCTCTTCATCGTCAACCTCTGCAGGGATCTCAAAGCCCTCCTGTGAAAAAGAAAAGATCAGTCAGTGCCATCTCCCTCGGTCTCAGCATCAGAAAGAGAACCTACCTCGGTCGAGTAGAGAATAGTCTGTATTTGCTTCAAGAGACCGCCCTCATCCTTCTCGAGCTCGGGCTCGGCCTCCATGGCGCCCTGGACGAGCAATTCGATATCCCGGAGCTTGCTGAAGTAGAAATCGCGCTCACGCTCCAGACCCTGAACAGTCTCCTTAAGTGCGTTGTTCTCTTGTGTCAGAGCGGCGGTCTGCGCACCACCTCCTGAGCTTCCTAGGGGAGTGCGCGTTCTTGCGCCAGCGGAGGATGCGGCGACTGCGGGGGCACGTCTCGTGGCCGTGGATGTGCGGGCAGAGGGAGCGGGAGCTGGACCGCCGGGTTGACCTTTTCTACGGGCCAGAGCGTCGTAATCACCACCTGCAATGGGGAAGAAATCAGTCAATGTTAGATGGTGTTTGGACATGGAGGTATGGCGTACCAGGGTAGTGCTGGTCCCAGAAGCGCTTTGTCCACTGCAGGAACTCCAGGTTGTCCTGCATCTTGCACTTGACTAGCATTTCGACGGGGATGGGGCGGTCGATGTGGTGCTTGCGGAAGGTGTTGCTCAGAATCTTGAAGTTGTCCAGGTAGGCATAGTCGGCGGTTGCGTTAAACTTGACACGAGCCATGGGCACATCGACTGGAGGGATGAGAGTCAGCTGGGTGGAAAGACAGCGGAGGAAGTGAGGAGAAAATTACGGAAGATGCTGTCGTAGATTGCGCAGAATGGCGCACTGAATGCAGTGTTAGCTGGGGTGTTTGGAGAGTCGAGTGATGGACATGTTCATACCCGGTACCGCATTGCTCGACACGGGTGAGGTTGAGGGAGCAGAGGCTGTTCATCCATTGCAGGAGCTCTTGTCTGTAGTGAGCAGTTAGCCATGGGTTGCGCCTCCCCTGATATGCGCCGGCCAGGCAGATGCACATGCCTTGATTCGCCCATATTGTGTGTATTGTGTGCCTTCTCTTTTGGAGTGTTTGATGTTGTATGCGAGGTGTGAAGTTGCCGAACGAGAGTTGTACCGAAAAGGGTGTAGAGATTACAAAGGTTGTATGTGGACAGAGTCAAAATGTCAAAGTTGCCTGAGTCCAAACTAGCACAGGCCGGGTGTTTGGTTTCTGACGCCGAAAACACTCCCAAACAACATGCCGCCCCGCCCATTCGCTACTGCCAAGCCAATGTCATTTCACCCCAACTCACCACCCTTGTCTTTCATGTGACAGCTATTTGATCTACTCTCGAACTTGCCATTCATTTTTCCGTCCAGCGTCATGAACATCTACAATCTTCAAGGAATCATCTGCACTTCATTCTGCTGTTACAATCTTGCAATATCACCACGGCTCTGGAGCTCTTCACAATAGTCATGCTACTAATCATCTGGCTTGCTCTTACGTTGCAGCAGTAATAGTAGTGTGTCGTACGCCGATTGACCAAACCTCAGGTGCTTCATGTCAACTTTTCAGCAAACGTACTCAGTTGGTTTGGTTGGAAGAAGTTTGAGAACCTGAAAAGGCAGAGCTTTTGATATTTTGTAGTTTCATATCCTCGTATGTGTGAGGTCGTCCAGCCTTCTTTGCCAGACTTTAAAAGTCTCTTTTGTTCCTCAAGCGCCCCTAACGCCTGAGCTTCGACCTGATAGCATGAATCCATCTTTGCTTTCCCATAAAACCTCGGTGGTTCTCGATGTCGGACATGCAGCGAGCGGCTGTGTTGATACGATCCGGCACCGTCAGCCTGCCAATGAAGTATCTTGCGTGCATAACGTAGATTTGTCCTTGTTGAGAGTCCTAGCCGGTCCAAGGGTCGTCTGTCCTTGCGAGTCTTGTTTCTCGTATAGCTTCTTTTCTCAACTCATCTCCACATCCTCCTTCTTCGATTTGTTGTTTGATGAGATCCAGAGGACGTTGTTGCATCTGATGAGGACCTGACCAAGGCTACCACCGGACTTTCCATCAATCCATTCCTCGGCGTTCGAAAGCTGAATGTTCATGTACGAGTCGACCGAGACGAGCAGACCAGTGTATTCTTGGCCCCACTTCAGGCGGATGCGCACTTCGTCGTTGACGCTGTATTGTTCCGTGTTAGTGATCTCGTCGTGGAAATTGATACGGTCGCAGGGATGGGTCGACGAACAGTGATTGCAGCATAGGCCGCGGGTTCAAGGGAACGAACTGCAAGTGAGTCAGCAAAACATCTCGAGTACTTTGCGCGACAAGTTCCGACTCACACTCATGGTGTTGGTATAATGTCGTTGGCTTGTGGTGATAGGCGCAATACCAAAGTCGCGCTTCAGATGGTCAAGCTGCCTTCAAGCTTGGGCCACCTTGAATCGACGGCGAATCCCGGGTTATCAAGTCCAACTTCATGTGCTGTCTTGAGGTTCAATCATGAGACAAGACTACCAAGTGAACTAACAATCGACCTTCGACAAGTTGTTATCAGAAGTTCTGCTACAGCAAAACATTATGGCAATCTCAATCAAGCTTATCAAGATCGAAATTTTGATCATATCACAAAAGCACTGTAGGTAACCAGGCTCTCAGAGCTGGCAAGAACACCAATCAACTTCACCATAAGGACTTTGAGAACGGACACATGTTAACTTTCAAAATTGCAATTTTGCTTTCGCACGGAGACGACTAAGTGGTGACAATGGTACATGAGTGTGTTCAGCACGCTCGGAGCAAGGGCTCATGGGACCACCAGAGAGATTCATTGACAGTTCCCCTTTTCAGATCCTTGCCGTAACTGCTTTTTTCTCTTATAGGCCGATATGCAGCAACGGCCTTACTCTCTTCGTAGGAGTGAGTTGATTTAAGCACCGAGGGTGGGGAAGTCCGACGAGCTGGTGACGTTGGGGGAAGCACCGGTGCGGGCAGCACGGGGAGCGTTCTCGCGGGGGGCACCGCCTCTAGGGGCACCACCACGGGGACCACCACGGCCGCCACGAGGGCCACCACGGGGACGGTCGCCGCCGCGACCACCACGGCCACCACGGAATCCAGAGTCCTGGGACTGGGACTGCTCCTCCTTCCAGGCCTGGTCAATGTCGAGGAGGTTCTTGTCCTTGCGCTCCTTCTGCTTCTTGGCCTTGCCAGCGGAGGGAGCAATGAAGTTCTCCTCCTCGCTGCGGGCGAAAGCCTTGCCCTCGGGGAACTTCTTGGAAGCACCCTCGTTGGGCTTGCGGACCTCGGCGCTGCCACCAAGAGCGGCCTTCTTCTCGAGCTGCTCGGCAAGGTACTGCTCGTACGACTTGACGTTGTCCTCCTCCTGAGCGGGGGCACCCTCAGCATCGACAACGGTGGCATCAGCGACAATGCCCTCCTTGGCCTCCTCGTCCTTGGCGTCGGCAACAGCGGCCTTCTCGTCGTTCAACTCAGCGGTACCAGTCTCGTGGCCCCAGGCGGCGCCGGCCTGCTTGGCGTGGTCCTGCGATGGGTTGTCAGCGCGCAGCTCAATGGCATACGCAGCCAGTCCAGACTTACGTTGCTGCCAGCGTGGCCAGTGCGGTCATGCTTGTCGTCACGGCCAGTGCGGGGGCCTCTAGCACCACCACGGCCTCCACGAGGTCCACGGCCTCTGCCGCTGTCGTTGGCATCTCTAGTGCGGTTGGGGTGGCGGTCCTGGCGGACACCGTCATCGGTAGGCTTGGATCTGTTGTTCGAAGCGCCCGCGGCCTTATCACGGAAAGCTGCGGCGGATCGTGTCAGTGGTGGAAACCAGGGCGACAGTTCGATGGTGATGGATTACCCTGCTCAGAGCCGGTGAAGTTGGCCTGACGTCCACCGCGGCCACCAGCAGCGGGCTTGGGAGTGTCGGCGGAAGGGGCCTCGGGACCAGCGTTGCGCTTGCCGGCGCGCTGGACGGGCTTGTCCATAACCTTGGTGGGAGGCTCGGGCTCTCTGTTGGGGTCGAGCTCCAGGTCGTTGCCTGTGTACAGGAGTGGTTAGAAGGCATTTTAGGTGACGGTTGTGCGATTTGCGATACCCAGAAGCTCGTAAAGGTTCTACATTCAGGAATTGGGTCAGCGGTCGTCGGTTGGAGATGCGAAAAGGCGTGTCGAGAGCTCTTGTCGAGCTACAATTGATGATTGGCGTAATAGTTGAGATGCGCCAATCATCACACGTTGTGGGGGCAGGCGTACCTTGCTTGCCACAGAAGTCATTTTTCTGTCTTGATCTTTCTCTGTGTTTTGAGCGATGTCAGACTCTCTCCATCCCGTCGCCGGCAGAAATCCAGAGAGGTCGAAGTTGCGCAAATCCACAGTTTGCCTGGTCTGTGCGTGCTTTTCTCTGTGTGCGAAGCTCGGCTAACATCATGACTTCAAGTGACGACCGACTTGCTTTGGCACTCGATGCCTTCACTACGTCTGTTTGTTCATGCTCTTGCAGCAATCAGCATGCAGTCTATTTCGTATACACAAGCAGCAACTTGTGCTCAATTACATAGTGATAGCTTTGATCTCGGGAGTGATTCCTGAGTCTCTCTCAACTACCAAGCACTGCTCAATCGACCGTACGCCGCTGGAGCATAGGAACCCCGCCATTACCTGTCTCACTTATGAAATAATACATGATCTGAGGCTCACTCTCGAAATGGATGAATTATCAGTTGGTTTGTGGTTCATCATATTTGAACGCTTGCATTTTGCAACCACTCGATTATTGGTTACAGTATTCATGATCGTGTGTACCAGAGCATGTGTCCACAGCCAGCCAATCCATCGCTATCGAGTAGTGATGGTAACGATGATGACAAAAATGCCAGAGTCGTGATTCCAGTCAGCAGCAGCCTTTCTGCGCCCAAACGCCGTTGCTATGCCATAAAAGAAAGATAAAATGCCCACCCAAACAGCAACTTTTTTGTGGACTTTTACGTTCGTCCTCATGTACACCGGTTCAACGATATATCCCTTTTCGTAGTCTCTGGCGACGAACCGCGAGCTGACGCAAGGTTGGACCATTCAGATCCCGAGACTGACAAAACCACCACGTTTCAAAATAATCCATCCTTCCTCCCTCATTCCCCGTCACGAAATATCTCCCCTCTCATCTTTGAGGAGGATGTTGGAAACCGTAATCTGTCGAGAAGTGCATGCTCGCCGACAACCCAAACGGATCTGCATCCAGCATGGGATCGTAAGGGTCAAAGATCTGGTTCATTCCAGGGATTTGGTTTTCTCCCGGGTGGCCTCGGTCGTGTTCTTGAGCATTGCCCTTGGCGGGGCCATGGTGATCGGCATGTTGCTGTGCGGCGTGCGTTGCGTGGTATGGGTTCGCGGCAGGGAATTGGGGTGGCTCGGGGGCCTGGACGGGGGCTTGTTCGTTCGCTTCGGATTCGGTTTCGAGCATCGACGAAGATGTTGGTTGCGCGTCGTACTCCTGATCTGTACTCACGAGATTAACCTAGGACGACAAAGTTCTATCGAGCATGCCCGAAAGAGGGATCGAGACCACTTGCCCAGCTGCTCAATGTGTTTTTGAAATGGCGACGGATAGAATGCCGATGCGCTACCTGGGACTCCGTTGGTGGGTTCTGTTATGCTAGACACGCCATTGGGCGCCGAGTAGGCAGGGCCACGGTGCTGAGGTGGGTGCTGCATGACATAACGCGAACGAGGTGGTTGAGGCACACCATACTGTTGCTGCTGTCCCCCAGCGATTACCGAAGCTGGTGGGGTCATGGCTCCAGGCTGCAAGGCAGCAGGCGACTGGGTAGACAAGGCTGTGGGTGAGGAAGCATGAGATGATGGAGTGGGATGTCCTTGAGGGGAGCGGGCAGAGAAGGAAAGATCTGATTGCGCTCCCGCGCCAGGTCCGACCCGTGGAGGATAGACCTGACCGGAACGTCTTGCATGCTGGCGATTCAATGCTGTGCGTTGCAAAGGAGCAGCTGCCATTGGCGCCGGTGCATGGTGGGGGATATACGTGTGTCCGAGAGCAGGGCTACCCGTCTTCATCTGCAACTCGGCCTGCACATCAATGCCTGGACAGCGGTCAGCTTGGACGGTGGGAAAAGGAGATGGCCGGACAGGGCCCGGACAGCAAGCGACGAACCCTTCTCCAACAAGATTCTCTCAAGAAGCGAATTCTTGTAGCGGAGCATGAGACACTCATCCGCGGCGCTGCGGTGGCTTTGCTGCAACGTCTGCAGTGTCTCTTCATGGTGCTTGATGGTGGTCTCGAGTTGCTTGATGTATTCGGTGCGACGCTCTCGGAACGCAGCCTGTGCTTGCCTGTTCCTCTGCTTGCGCTCTTCGGATGTGGCATATATCTTTGGCTGGGTTAGCAAGGCCATGACGTGCGACGGTTACAATATGCTACGAGTCTATCTCAAACTTGAGAGATGGGAATGTGTCACGACGTACGGGTTTGCGGCCTCCTTTGCGCTTCTGCGGCTGGGCCGGGTCTTGTACTATCTCAGTTGTCGAGGGCTCGGGAGACGACTCAAGCGAGCTCGGAGTGGCTTCTTGCCCGGCATCGCCATGGTCTCTGATAGCGCTGGCTACGTCGGTAGCAGCCATTTGTGTGGTGCTGTTATTGTTATCTCCCATCTGCAGGTACCCCTCTGGCCGAGCTTGAGATACCCCTCAGATAGCGCAGGCTAGATGCGGAGATAGCAGTCGCAATAGGTCCAAAGGCGGGGAGACGTAAAACTACGTGTCAAGGATTGCTAATCGTGGGCGATAAGCTTGCAAGGCATGTGCGAAAAGTGAGCGACAATTGGTGAGGTAAGTAGTTGGGTAATGGAAACGGCAGGTGGTAAGAGGGAATTAAGCAAGCCCATAGAATAAGAAAATTCTCTCTCAGCCTTTTCGTCTCCGCACTTGCACTCATCTGGCACGCGTCATGCGCTTCATGAACGGTGGCCCGGCTCCGAGTCCTCTTTGCGCCCTGTCACCAACAACAGGTGATGAAGGAGGGGCCCGGTCCATTGTCGGCGCTGGCCGGACTCGACGCACTTCTGAGGAGCGAGCAGCCACTCCACCGGCCATGTGGACAGGGGAATGGGCCACGACGACTGCTTGGCTTGCGAGCTGCTTCAAAAACCGTCAGTTCCCCTCCTTCTCTCGCTGATTTCCAGCGCAGAAGTGATCTGATGTTGCATCAACATGCAAGACGTCGGGAAAAGCTACTTCTTCAGGGCTAGTCGATCCGATGCATCCTTCTAGTGCGTCTTGGTAACAACTTTAAATCTCCGCGGACTGAAACATCATCTCGCACGCCCGGTGCTTCCATACTCCTGTCTCAGGAAGGACATTGGTTCGGAATCCCAATGTTGGAAATACTCACAACACGTAGCGAATGGACATGCCTTACCAAGATGCAGGAGAACGAAGTTGAAGCCTACAGACAGGAAGAATCGATTACGACTACGTGATCCTGGGGGATTGGCAATTTGACGAAATTAGAGATCGATACAAATCTACCTTGGTAGCCGGCAAGAATCACGACATCTCACTCGCATCATGGCAAGGCACTTCGGAATGGAGCAGTGGACACTTTTCATTGTGCAACCACCTCTACTGTTGAGTCTCATAATGCGACTGCAAAGACAGCATCGGTCATGTATCATCAATTTTTATAAACTATTGTCAGCCTCCATGGTTAGTAGAAGCAGCTGCGATGGAATCGCGCCTTCCAACCTTCCACATGCATGGAAAGCAACACTTGTAAGTCGTGAAGCCAAGGCTGTACTCTTTCCATTGGCGTTGAACATCTCCTTCTCAATTACATGTTTTGTACCAGCAAGCATCTCCAGCGCTTTACTGCAGGCCTTTCGTTTGAGCATCTTCAGAACACCGCAGCCTATTTTCTGTGCCTTTTCCTTTGTCAACATCATTGAATCGACGGCTTTCCACTTTCCACTTTTCACTCGCTTCTGTGTATCTGTATCTGGTGCGATGGATGCAGGCCAGCGTGACAAGGGGAAAAAGCCAGTCTTCACGATCGAACGCGGGAATCCACCCGGACATCAAGGATGGCCGCCGGGCATGAGGCCTCTTTCAGACATTCGAGAGCTCACCGAACCAAGTTTAGTTGACGCCCTCGAAAAGAGACCGTCTGCGAGCGTCCATCGCCAACCTAGCATTACCAGGCAAAGCTCGCTCAGAAGAGGCCCTTCGTTGAAGCGTGCTGGCTCAGTCAGGATCGTCGAGCCAATTGGGAGCTCCAGCTCAAGTTACAGAGAAGATATGATGGCATCAGAATCAACCATCGACACACCGGAAAGTCTGCGAGATGGCTCAAGTCTATACAGTATACCTATCTCGAGCATACCCGCTCGGCAATCTTCCAACATCCGAGAACGACCGAGACATCATCGAAGTACAACATCCAGGTCATCTCCTACTCCCCTCCAACGGAACGCCAGTCGCACAATTCCATACCGAGGCACAAGTCATTCTCCGGTCAAGCAAGTTAGAGCCCGCTTGGACGCTGTAGGGTCTGACACCTCGAGACGAGTACCGTCTGGGACATTTATCCGCAATCCAGTTCCACGCGACATACTCGAGTTCCCTACTCATCGTCATCCTCGCATCGGCGTCGATTTACAGATAGGAGCACCGCTCTTTGTTGGCGGAGGCACAGTCGAAGGCTATGTCAGAGTCATCGTCGACGAGGCAGACAAGGCACGAAACAAGAAGAGCTTGACACTTGGAAGGATAGCGGTAGATCTTGTCGGAACCGAAGAGACGTCGAGCAATCGCAAGGCAATCTTCTTATCTTTGGGTACAGAGCTGATCGACTCGACTCATCCACCTCCTCGTAATATGGTAGAACCACAAGACTTTCCGGACGATGATTGCTTTTGGTCTCTCATACCCTCTTTCACCAGTCTACCATTCGTCATCAGCTTGCCCCTGGACACAGGTCCTCCTCCGTTCCATTCAAAGCATGCTCGCATCCGGTTTGTGCTTTGTGCAACCGTTTTGATCAAAGACGGAGGCAGACAATATTTGGTCCGATGCTCTGAGGATATTTCTGTACTACCAACATATGACCGTATGTGCATCCCTTCGGGTCAGACCGGCAAAACGCAAGCTGACAGTCCAGCTACAGCAGAGAAGGCTTTGAGATCATTGCCAAGTCCGCTGACTGCCTCCGACGAGCAATCTTTCTCACGGTCCGGTCTGCTTGAGACAGCAAAAATAACGGCGGGCCTACACCGACAAGTATGGATTAGCGGTAGCAGCATTTTTGTCGACATCCACATTGCCAACGGTAGCCGCAAGACTATCAAAAAACTTGAGTTGAGCTTAGAAAGGGACATCTTGTGTTACAGACATGTAAGACCTCTAGTTCGATACTCGTAGTTATGCAAACGAGTACTAATATTACATAGGCAGCAGCAGCTACTCTGGAACAATCTGCCAGTCAAGCCAGAATATTCGAGAGCAACGAACGATCAATATTGAGCAAGCATACCATGAAGCAAGGTGCAAATGGATGGACTGGTGTTGAGGCATATGGATCCATCACAAGGACGTGCGACCTTGAGATACCAAGAGGACACGCTACTGTGAAATGCGGTATGTTTTTCGCAGTAAGATCTGCTTCTTGTACCTGACCCGCCCTCAGGCAATTACTTCGAGGTCCGATATTTTCTCAACATTACCATTGGCGGGTCTCGCACGTAAGTCTCAAAGAGTCGAGTTCGTTGGTCGTCTCTGAAACTAAGCAGAAGCTTTCACAGAAAGATGTTGTCTGTTCAACTACCCATCATTGTCATTCACATGGTAAGCAAATCATGCTGCCACGCATGCTTTCTGCGAATATGCCTAACATGGAAACAGAATTCGTTAGACGTCCTCCCAAACTCAGTTGCACAGGTTGCTGCAGCGATCGAAGAGAAGCGCTCACATCATCGCAGCCATAGACGGACCGCGTCTCAAGCCTCTGCCCAAGTTGCTCAAACTTCTGCTTCGCCGGCTCGAGCGGTCACTACAGTTCAGTCGAAACCTTCTCGATTGCAAGGCCGTGCATTTGCAGCCCCAAGACAACAATCCCTGGAGCGTATGCGTGCCTCAGCAGCAGACCTCAGACAGCTCGAAGAAGAATTGGAATCTTCACCACGAAAGCATCAAATGTCCAAGCGACTTGCCGACTCCAAGCAGCCTCAGCGCAGCAAATCCGTTGGGAAAGAAAACTCGAGAGCAGGTAACACAAGGATCGTGTCGCGGCCAGCACGAGAAGTTCACAAGCAACCGAGCAACCTAGCCATGGGTGGTATCAGTGTTGGAAGCTACACCATATTCAACCACCACAACTATGACAGTGCCAGCGGCAGTTCATCCGACAACGGAATGATGGAGTATATCACGCCACCCTCGAAGCGCAAAGAGAAGTTCTTCTCCTCTCCTCTCCGAGGCGAGGGCAAGAACGTAGGCTCAGCTCTCAGACATGTCCGCAGTATCGACAGCTTCCGCAGTCACAAATCGACGACGACTAGATGGCGTGACCACTTCGGCAAGGATAAGGAAGGTCCACCACCTCGACCTCCCCCTCCTCCACCATCTGATCCTATCACAGAGACCAGAGCCATGATACAGCAACAACATGCGTCGGCACCATACATGCTAGGACTGGTGAACCAAGCACCACTCAGGCCGAACAGGAGCTCCCTTGACCAAGAGATTAGAGAGCAGCGAAACGAACACATAAGGTTGCCTGACCAAAGCAGATTTGAGTTCAAGGCTGTCATGAGAAAGAGCAGTGGATTAGGCTTGAAAAGTTGGCTCGGAGAAAGATTGGGTCGTTCGAGTCACTGACGGTGAGCACGAGAACGACATTGTCGTTGAATTCAAAGAAGGAAGTGTAGGGATAAGGGGTTCGAAGGGCAACGTGAGCATTCATCTTACAGTCGGAAGGTTAGCTATGTTTAGCAAAGCATGGCAACACGTACACGATCACTGTATACCTACTCGAAGCCATCTGACGACATTCTCAACATTCCACATTGATTCAACACCATTCAGATGGGAAATCGAAGACATGCAATTGAGAGGAACACAGTCAATTCCGATTGATCATGTACCAAAAAAACAAAACTACGCCGATCCCCATGCTGCTGGCTTGACCAGTAAAAACGAATGCTTTGAAGATAATATCCACCCAATATTCCCTTGCCCATAGCGCCCATTCTCTCATCGAAGCCTGTAACTCCTGATGGGGAATTCAAAACGCCACCTTGATGCAGTTCGCATTCGCAATATTACAGTTGTAAAACAACACTCCCCTCTCGTCGCCAAAAAACAGAAAGACCGGAAAACAGAGAAACATCGAAAAGCAGCAGTCGTAGTGTCGTGTGTGTGTGTGTTGTGGGAATAAAGTATACAGAAAGGAGGTCCGAAAAAGGCGCGATAGAGAATACGAAAAAGTGTCGAGGCTGTATTTAAGCCTCGAAGGGGGTAGAGATGTTCGATCAACGTCTCTTGGGTGTAGCAAGAGCGGCAAGACGGGCTGCACTCAACATACCCGGACGCTTCTCCTTGGGCTTTGATGTGTAAGATTTGGGTCTGACGCCAATAGTGGGAATCTTCTTGACCGGTGTCTTTGCGGCAGCAGGGGTAGTGGTCGAAGGACGAGAAGGTGCAGGGTTGTCCGATCTGGCCTTCTTTGCGGGACGGTGGTCTGCATCGTCGTCGTTTTCCTTGTCGCTGGTCGTGGTGGCTGTGGCTTTCAAGTCATGGGTATCGGCTTTGCGCTTTTGGCCAGCGGCGGAGGGAAGCTCGGGAGAGTGTTCGACGGAGCGGATAGAGGGCTTGACTTCTTGAGAGGTGGTACGACGAGGCGATGGGGCGAAGGTAATAGCTTGCGCACCAGCACGGAAGGTGAAATCGTTAGGCGCACCAGCCATGGTCATGCGACGATATGCCTTCTTGGGTCGGTCGTCCTTGTCAGAAGTGTTAGGTAGGGTGGGGTAGGTAATGGAAGACTTTTCGTCAGTCGTGGAAGGTGGTGAAGAGGCCTTGGTGGGGGTGTCGGGAGACTCATCAGCTTGGTCGAGAGTCTTGGTTGAAGCAGAGAAGTCGACGTGCTTGATGACAGGGCAAGTCTTGGGTGGGCGTGGAGGCGCGGCTGTATCGGCGTCCGAGGTAGCGTTGGGAGGAGTGGACATGTGGGTGCCGTTGGCAAGCTTGAATGGATCGTCCGAGTACAAGCGTTGAGGAGTGCGGAGGATAGACTTGACAGGAGATTTACGCAGCAGGTTGAAGCGGGCAAACAGACTAGGCTTTGCCGGTGTTTCCTGCTGAGCGCTGTGGATGGAGCTCTCAGGCACCGAGATTTTGGCGGGTGAACGAGCGAGCAATGGTGTCTTGTTGGGCTTCTCCTTGTTTCCATCCTTGTCATCAGGGCCTTGTGCAGCGAGGAAAGTCTTCTTTGCAGGGGAGCGAGCAAGGAAGGGAATCTTGGATGAAGCATCAGGGGACTCGGGAGCATCAATCTGGACCTTCTGAGGAGAGGCATGCTTGGCCGGGCTACGACTGAGCAAAGGGCTCTCGGGTGCTTCGGGTTCGAATTGAGCAATGCGTTCAGCCATGGTCGACTTGACCGGAGACTTCATTGGGGACTTGGAGAGGAGCTGTGCACGCTGCTCCTTCTGTTGTTGTTGAGCCTGCTCTTGTTGGACACTTGCGCTAGTCATGTTCAGTCTAACGGGACTGCGCTGGAAAGAGGGGATCATGGTGGTACGACGGGCGGATTGGGCAGACTTGAGTATCGACTTCGGAGGTTTGACTGAGCGCGGCGTCATCTGCGATTTCATGGCGCTCTTAAGTGACGGCTTGGGTGTAGCATCAGGGCGCGAAGTAGCCGTGTCGTCTTCTGCAGCATGCTTGACACGCTTGGCCGGGCCTGCCTCAAGGTTGCCGCGCGATGAAGGTCGAGGCAGCGATGTGGATGAGGACGACGAAGGACGCTCGAGCTCGGCTTTGGAGGGAGAGCGCTTGAGTGCAGACGGGGCAGTCGGGGCAGACGGCTTGTCGGTGGCTAGCGGTCTGTTGTCCTTGTTTCGGAAGGCCGAAGGGTGGTCGGCAATCGAGTCCATCTTCTTAAAGGCCTTCATATGCACGTCGCTGAAACGGCTGACCTTGCCCGAAGGTGTGGCCATCTTGCGCCCCAACACATCGCTCGCCGAGGGTTGGCCCTTCTGTGTGGCCTGCATCTCGATCCTGATCTTGGCGGCTTCTCCCCTGGTCTCCTCCATCAAGGCGCGTGCCTGCGGGCTCAAGTTGAGAGTAGGACGTTGGAAGGTGAAGCTAAAGTCGGGGGCGTTGTCCATGATGTTGTTTGCGGCTTTGGGGGTCTTTGTGGGAGTCTGCTGTGTCGTCTTGTTGCTGCTGAAACCCAGCCATCGTGCTTCGTCAAGAGGTTTGGCGGTGCTCA
>Ga0115847_100074_pt1 | contig 21852 bp, 20 predicted proteins | sample InSIn5SAF170_FD_83861 | JGI IMG/M metagenome (GOLD analysis project Ga0115847, IMG submission 83861)
TTGCTGCAATTGCTCCATCTGCTGGTTGAGATCACCCGGAATACCAGCAGGAAGCGCACCCTCTCTCCCACCAAGCCATCCACCAAGCAGACCCCTCGCAGCAACCTCAGCATCGCGATAATTCGCCTAATGTTTGAGCTCAGAGGTATAGCAATGAAGATCTCCAGATTGGACTCGAGCTTGTCCCGCAAGAAACTGTCCGGTATGAGCTCGACCACTCTCGACCTCGTTGTCGCTCTCCATAGAGTTGACTTCAGCAGGTTTGCCGACATCAGTGGCCTCAGGCATCAAACAGCTAGTGGGCTATGTGCTGGCTGTTCCTGGTTGACGCTGTGCGACTCTCCCAATTCGCCTCTCGTGGAAGCATCATGATCTGTAGATAGCATGACAGACCAGTCTTGTGCTTTCGATACATTTATCGCCAGCTGGGCGATCTCCGGCGCCGGCAAAAGCACTCACCACCCGACATGGCACAGCCTGCCGTCGACGCCTTCGATAAGCCAGTCGACAGGGCTGCCCTACGAGAAGCACGATTGCAGTCAATGGCGACTCCCACGACAGAGCGAAAGAAGATGAAGATCGAATATCTGGATACAAGGCGGGTTCGGACACAATCCACCGTGAAGTCGAAGCCGCGCAAAACATCCGTCTTGTCTACTAGGCCGAAGTCTACCTCGAATGCGACGAAGAAGGAGACCAAGGATAATCGCTATCAATCAGTCTACAACACTAAGAACCCTTCCATGGTCGATCGCCGGGACTTCCAAAAAGAGATTGACAAACGGGCAAGAGATTCAGCGAAGGATGGGAAAGAGAAGAGGAAGCGGAAGACCAGTACATCCAAGTCCACCTCCACAGCAGAGAAACCAAGAATTGAACGTCGCAGGACAGAGCCTACTTCTGCTGCCACGCAAGTATCAACCAGCACAACAGCCCGACCAACAGCCCGCAAGAGTACAACATCAACCAAGATCTCGGAGGTTAAGGCAGCCGAACCCTCAGCCAAATCGTCAACACGTCCAGAAAGCACCACGAGCGCAACGAAACCTCCCCCACCAAAACGCACCTCCAGCGTCTTCACCTCCCTCTTCGCCAAACCCCCATCTCCACCCGAACGACACATTTCCTGCCTAACCTGTGGCGACGATGACATCCCCATTTCCAAATCCGCGAAACTCTCCTGCACCCACCGAATGTGCCACTCCTGTCTCAAGCGCATCTTCAAAATGAGCATAAAAGATCCAGCGCACATGCCACCACGCTGCTGCACAGAGAAACACATCAGTCTACGGCACGTCGAGAACCTCTTCGACGACGACTTCAAGAAGAACTGGAACCGCAAATTCAAAGAATGGACCTGCAAGAACAGAATATACTGTCCCAAGCGCAGCTGCGGAGAATGGATCCAACCAAAACACATGTCTACCCAAAACGGTCGGAAAATCGGTACATGTCCAAAATGCAAATTCACCATCTGTGCGATATGTAACCAGCGCGCTCACCGATCCCGCGAATGTCCACTTGACCCCGAAGTCAAGAAGCTCGCCGAGATAGCAGAGCAAAAGGGCTGGCGCAAGTGCTATAACTGTCGGGCTATGGTTGAGCTGAAGGAGGGCTGTAACCATATGACGTGTCGTTGTTTGGCGGAGTTCTGTATGTGTTGTGGGGTTAAGTGGAAGGGATGTGATTGTCCGTGGTTTAATTATGATCAGACTGTTAATGTTGTTGAGCTTGGTGGGGATCCGGTGGCTTATCAGGCTGAGTTGGATCGGAGGGGGGAACAGATGAGGCGGGATGAGGAGATGGCGAGGCAGATGGCGGGGATGAATTTGGGTGGGAGAGGTGTGGATGGTGGGAGGATAAGAGGTGGTGGGGGTGATGCGGCTGAGTTTGAGGTTGGGAATATGGCTGGTCATCATCTGAATGCGAATTTTGTGCAGCAGGCGAGGGAGGCGTTAGCGGCGAATTATCGCGATGCTGAGGTTGCTGCGAGGGGTCTGCTTGGTGGATGGCTTGGTGGGAGAGAGGGTGCGCTTCCTGCTGGTATTCCGGGTGATCTCAACCAGCAGATGGAGCAATTGCAGCAACAGCAGCTTGATCCTCTGCAGCCTCGCTTGGGACGGAGGAGAACGTATCGGTTGAGGCATGGTGGGGTTAACAACACCTAAAGAGCAGTACAGGAAGGAGATGGTGGCGGTATGGACAAGGTGCAGAGTGATGTGATATGATTGAGATTTAGGTATGCTGCTGGATGGCTTCTGTTCTTCAATACCCTGCTTGAGCGTTTTTTTAGGATGGATATCATGCATATGGAAGTGCACGGGTCTTGTAATATATTACGACACTATTTATACGAGATATGACCATCAGCAATGATATGTGACACGATTTGACGAACACAACGGTTTTCTCTGATGCTTCAGTCGTGCTTCCATACGAACCTCTCATGCCAGATCTGATATGGTAGATCTCTTGTTCTCTTCCGTAAGTGTTCCGATTGGTTCATCTGATCAGTTGCCGACATCGGGCGGGATGTTCCACCATTATCAGGAAGATTTCCTGAAGCAAACATCGAAGAGTAACTGACGATTCTGAGTAATGTCTTTTGAATAGAGCTTCAAGACGACTTTGCTGATGAACAGCTGATAAACTACGACAGCGGATCATTCACCAACAGCGACCACTATGCCGAAGTTCAATATTGTTGTCTTTGCTGGTGACTATGCCGGACCAGAAGTCACGGCGGAAGCTGTCAAGGTAGGTCTATCTCAGAACCACACTGAAGGCATGCGGTACTCCAAAGATCGGATGTCCTGCTGGAAGGCCCGTCTTTGATAGGCCATGGCCATACTAACGTGCATCTTGGCATGATTCACGGCGGAACACCTCGATCAATAGCCTCTACGCTGCTGCGAGCAGAATCTATTGACATGGATTCGAGCGGATGCTGACGTGCCACCCAACAGGTCATGAAAGTCATCGAGAAATGCGTCCCAGACCTCGAGTTCAACTTTCAAGAACACTTGTTAGGAGGGGTAAGTCCAGCTTGAACTACCAGACCCAAGTCTCATCCATTACACCACATCTATGTTACCAAGCAGACCTTGATGTGACCACACTCGAAGCCATGGCCGTAACAAGCAGTCTAGCTCAATAACTCCGTCCACCCCTCTGCCTCCACCTCCATATCACCAACCCACGCACCTTACCCCCTCCAACCCACACTAACAACCCCCACAGTGCTCAATAGACGCCCACAACACCCCCCTAACCGACTCCGCCCTAACCGCCGCCCAATCCGCCCACGCAATTCTCCTCGGCGCAATCGGCGGCCCAAAATACGGTACAGGACCCATCCGCCCCGAACAAGGCCTCCTCAAACTCCGCAAATCCCTCAACACATTCGGCAACCTCCGCCCCTGTTTCTTCGCTTCCCCCGTCTTAGCAGGTCAATCACCCCTGAAGGAAGAAATCTGCAAGGACACGAATTTTACTATAGTACGGGAACTTACCGGGGGGATTTATTTTGGGGAGAGACGCGAGGCGGATCCGAATGATGGAGAGGACGAGAGTGCGGAAGACCGTGAACCGTATTCTAGGAGGGAAATTGAGCGGATTACGAGGTTAGCTGCGCATCTGGCGCTTGCGAAGAATCCGCCGTGTAAAGTGTGGAGTTTGGACAAGGCGAATGTTCTCGCGACGAGTAGGCTTTGGAGGAGGGTTGTAAGTGAGGTTATGGCCAACGAATTTCCGCAGTTGGAGCTTGAGCATCAACTCATTGATTCTGCGGCGATGATTATGGTTAAATCCCCCACGAAACTCAACGGGATTATCGTGACGAGTAACCTCTTCGGGGATATCATCAGCGATGAAGCGAGCGTTATCCCGGGGAGTCTGGGGTTGTTGCCCTCTGCGAGTTTGTCGGGAATCCCGGATGGAAAGGGGATGTGTAATGGGATTTATGAGCCGATTCATGGGAGTGCGCCGGATATTGCGGGGCAGGGGAAGGTTAATCCGGTTGCGGCGATATTGAGTGTGGGGATGATGTTGTTGTATAGTTTGGGGATGGCGAGGGAGAGTGTGCTTGTTGATCAGGCGGTTAGATTGGTGATTGAGGAGGGGGTTTGTACGGCGGATATTGGGGGGAGGAGTTCGACGAGTGAGGTTGGGGATGCTGTGGCGGCGAAGTTGGAGAGTTTGTTTAAGGGGCAGTAGGGGGAAAAGTGTAGGAGGATGGTTAGGGGTGAGCACTCTATAGCCTCTAGTAGCTGAGTGGTAACCATGGTCTGAACATGAAGTTGCGAGTAGCAAGCGGCGCTTCCTGCCGTTTGGTCCCTCGCACCACATATCATTCAGCCCATCCTCTGGAACAGGACACTCACCCCTCCATCCTACTCACCAACGACACCGAATGGTCGTTTCGTCAAGCACGATTTTGGCCGCCGGAAGCACAATGTCAGACAGGTGAAGCGCCACTGCGATTATTCTGCGAGTCCTTCCAGACTCAGCATCACACGCCACTCACCCCACCCTCTCAGGAACAGGATACTCCCTCCTCCCCTCCGTACTCAACACAACAACCACACTCCCCCCATCGACCCCTAACGCCCTCCTCGCCTCCTCATCCCCCAACACCCTCTTCAACCCAGCCAAACACCCCGCCCCGCAGGGTCCACTCTCAATCCCTAAACCTTGCAACTCAAGTACCGTCTCATGACACGTCCAATCGTCGATCGTCACACTCACATCCACACCCTCCCTCAGACTCGGCCAAGATATCGGACTTACAGTTCCGCAACACATCCCACTCATGATTGTGTCGACTGTATCGATCGTCGTGTTCTCTCCTGCTTTTAAACTCGCGTGGAGACAGGCTGCTGTCTCAGGTTCAACGGTGATTACGCGGACTTTGTTGCGTCGGGATGCACTCTTCGCCCACTTCACGACTGCGTGGCCGAGACTGCCGACCCCGATTGGTGTGACGATGTGTGTTATTTCCTTCCCACCTTCACCGTCCAGATCATCCTTCAATTGCTCCTCAAACCGCTCATCAACCTCAGCCAACAACGTAGCATACCCCTCCACAATCCACCCCGGCACAACCTCATACCCCTCAAACGCATTATCCTGCACCATAATACCCACCTTTGCGTCCTTGCCCGTCCCACTGTCCGGCACCTCCCTCCCTAATGCCTGACTAGCCTCCCAACACGCAGATACAGCACAGTCATAATCCCCCAGCACAGTCACGACCTTCGCGCCCTCACTCTCAATGAGTTGGCGTGTAGTCTCGTACATCCCACTTGGGACGTAGATCACACACCCACCTCCCCCTCCACATTCACCTCCACTTTCCTCCCTCCCATCCCTACCATCCCTCCCTCTAGAACTCTCATACGTGTCCTCATTAAGTCCAAGTATTCCCGCCATCCTCCCCACAGCCCGCCCGTGATTCCCATCCGTCGCTGCATAAAGTACAACCCGTGCCCCCCCATCCATCCGTTCCTGGGCGATAATGTTCCGTAACCTCTTAAGGCCTATGACATCGGGATCAGGGGTGATTTGGAAGTGCATGCATAAAGCACGGTAAACACCCCAGCTAGCGCCCAATATCTTGAAAGCTGGTAAGCCGAGTCTCTGGCTCTCTGTCTTGATTAGTAAGCGGCCAAGGCCGAGTGATGAAGCCAGAGAGGGTAAAGAAGGGAGGGGTGTTTGAGTGAAGTTTGGTAAGGACTCATGGAAGGCCTTGATTTTGGCGGGGTTTGTTGCGTCGGATGTTGATGGGGTGGCCGGGTCGATCTGTTGTGTTGTGGCTGTTGAGGCTGAGGCTGATGGGTTAATGTAGATACCTGAGGGTGTGGTGTATGGCTTGGCGGAAGTATCGGTAGTAGCCATTGTGACGACGATGGGCTGTGGTGCTGGCTAAGTACCTAGGCGGATTTGCTTTGAACGAGTGGTGTGGCAGGTGCAGTCTCGGCGTGATCGGTGTCTCGTACACAGCACGGTGCAGTACTTATGGATATTCTTCACAGGATGTCGCCGGCTGTTGCCTTCGTTTCGATAGCAGATATACTGTTAAGCGCCAGCTAGCTAGATCGGCCGACCAATACTCGAGTCGCGGAAAAGTGTGGCTGTATGTCTATGTTGTGATGTCGGGTTACAAGACAGGTGTATCTGCGGGACAGCAGACGGTCGTGCGCATGATCAAGTAATGGCGAGCTTCTGTGCTTGAAAGTATTCGAGGGCGTGCATACTTGGTAGCAGGGTGTGCACAATCCGCGCTATGCCGAACGAGGCAACTGACTCCGAATCTATGGTCGCGGCGCTCGATGAGAGCAGACCTGCTTCGAACTTATGTATTTATAATATACGGCTCACGTATCTGTTGCAAAGACGATCAGACCTTGCTTTCTCGCCCACTGTAGATACATAATAGGACCTTATAAAACATATCGTCCACCCATCCATTTCCACTACAGTGTGTCACCCGTAGACTACTGCTGTGGAGGTCTGTAGTCACCAGTATTCGCACCAATACTGACCGGACCAGACATACTGGGAACAACCCTATTGCCTCCAGTGCCTGCGCCATTAACACCCACCCCATTAACACCATTCATCTGATGCTGAAGCTGATTCTGCTTCATCTGCATCTCCCTCATCTCCCTCTCTTGTTGAGCCTTCCGCTCCTTCTGTCTCCTCTGCGACACAAGATCTCCTCTGATGACTCGAAGATACCTGACGGCCTCATCAATGAGCTCTCTCGATTCCGTACTCTCCTTGAGTGTCAACAAGAGTGTCTCGACCTGCTTCTCATCATTCAGATGAGGACAAGTTCGACCATGACCCATATGTGCCAGTCCACAAAGACCACAGTGCTCCACGCCAGCAATCTTCAGGCGACACCAACCCATGGGGTGCTCTTCTTTGCAAGCGGCACACTTATGAGGTGGAGGCACAGTGATGCGTGTGTAATCAGCAGGGATATCACCGTTGAAGTGTGGTGCAGCGCCAGTTGGGACTTTGACACGCTTAAATGGCCTTGCCTGTACCATCTGCACTTGTTCTGGCTCTGTGTCTTCTGCTGCAGTGGTAACTTCCACATCCGTACCTGGTACGTTCTCCTGAAAGTCGCCGTCGCTCACTTGCTCGGCGTCTCCTCGATTCTTCATAGGTGAGGCCTCTGAGTCAAGGTCGTCTGCTCCGGCAGTTGGCTTTCCACCGTAGTCGACGTTGCCTCGTCTGCGCTTGCCTCTGCCTAGCTCTTGTGCTTTGCGTTCTGCTTCTTCCTCGAAGGCTTTCTGTCTCTCTTGCAAGATCTTGTCCCAAAGGTCTGCACTAGGCGTATGTGTGCCTGAGTCGTCAGTCTCCTCGAGACCCTCTTCGAGTGTCGCCTTGTCGTTGGCCCAAATTCGTGCGAACGAAAACTGTGATTCAGCAGACTGATTGTCACTTGTCTTCGTAGATTCTATCTGCGAACGATCAAGCAATTTATCGACACTAGCTTCATTGTAAACGATGTCGTTCTCCGTATCATCCTCAAAGAGAGCGGCGGCACCGTGTCGAAGAATAGATTCGAGATCCATTCCTGCATCATCATCCTTGTCCATTGCCTCAATCAGAACGTGGTCGAGCGCCATTTTCTTCTTGCCGATCTGCATAATCTTCTCCTCTGCTGAGGATCTGGTCATCAATTGAAAGACGAGCACTTTGTTCTGCTGGCCGATACGATGGGCACGAGAAAGAGCTTGGATGTCTTGATGCGGGTTGAAGTCAGGGTCGAGGATGATGACTGTATCTGCCGTTGCAAGATTGATACCAACACCACCAGCACGAGTCGAGAGCAGGAAGGCGAAGTAAGGTGAGTCTGGTGCATTGAATTCGTCGATTCTCTTCTGCTTCTCAAGAGCGGAGATCGTGCCGTCCAGACGTCGATGCAGCATGCCTAAGCCATCAAGGAAGTCTTCGACTATATCGAGGTTGTCAAGGAATTGACTGAACATCAGTACACGATGACCTCGTTCTCGCAGCTTCGGGAGCATGATTGACAGGAGCTGCAGTTTCGAGGAAGCCTCGACCAGTGTTCGAAAACTCGCATCGCTGTCAAGAGATCTATCCTCAATCTCGCGACTATACACAAAGGGATGGCACAAGGTCTTTCGTAGCTGCATGAGGATGTTGTTCAGGTTTGCTCGTTCCTTCACTGGTGCGTTTGCATCACGGCTGAAGATTGATTTCATCAATGTCGGATTCTGCGACAGGATAGACTTCGAGACTTTTCTCTGCAACCCACTCATAGTCACAGGTACAATGATCTGCGACATTGGCGGTAGGAAAGTGAGCACCTGCACCTTCGTCCTTCGCAAGAAATACGGCTTGAGCATTTCGTGCAACTCAGGAACATTCTCTTGCGTAAGCTCCGCGTATTTTGCTTCAAGTTGGGCAGCATTGTGTTTCTCTCGGTCCAGGAATTGAAGCAAGTTGAACAGCTCTCGAGCATTGTTCTGCAAAGGCGTGCCAGTCATGAGTACCTTGAACGGGAGACGTAGCTTCGACAAAGCATCATAGATGAGGTTCTGGTCGCTCTTCAGTCGTTGACCTTCGTCTACAATGAGACCTTGCCATGGAACACGCGACAAGCTGCGTTGGACGTCTTTGTCAATGCAAGATTCGTAGGACGCGATAACGATGTGCGCCTTGATGTCTTTGACTTCCTTTTTCTTCTTGTCGGATTCAGCATCAGGGTCTTTCGGAAAGAGCTCATAGTCGTGCGTCAACTTCCTTGCTGCGCTTGAACCGTAGTAACAGACTGCTCTGAGAGAGGGCGCCCACTTCTTTATTTCTCTTCGCCAATTGGGACAGGTCGAATTGGGAACAACGATGAGGAATGGCCAGCATTTGTGTTCTTGAACAAGGGCTGCCATGAGAGCAATAAGTTGGATCGTCTTGCCGAGTCCCATCTCATCTGCCAAGATAGCATTGTGTTGCCTATACCACTGATAGTACAGCCAATTCAAGCCTTCGAGCTGGTATTGCATGACCTGACCACCAGTCATGATCGTTGGCTGAGCTTTTCTGATCAGCTTGGTTTCGAAATCCTGCTGACGGACATTGGCCAGAGTCCTGCGTAGCGTGGACTGAGGAGGAATCGACATGTATCGTTTTCGGACAAAGTCATCGTATGCTTCTTTGAAGTCCTTGAAGCGTTCCGTGTCCGAGTAGGTCGGTGGTTTCTCCCAGATGGCGTCTTCGTAACCAAGACCTTTGAACTTCACGTAGGCAGAGTCGACTTCTTTCGCCCGTGCTAGATCGATACCTTCGGAACTGTTTCGTACCACACTGGTATAACGGACGTCAAAGGCAATATCGATCCGATGATACTCTTCTGGAATAGCATCTTTTGTGGTCATTCGGGGTAATTGATTTTCCTGTTTCTTGCTGAAAGCGGCTCGACTGACATGATTCGCAATTCCCCACAGCCAGGTGCCAGGCATCCATGTACATCGTAGATATGACTGATTCTTCCACTTGACGAGGTATTCTTTCTGGCTTTCTTGCAGCTTGTCGATAGTGGTGCCAGGTACGTACGAGTCCTGGTCCGTAGGTCTCCAAGCAACAAGAGTGTCAACAGCATGCTGATTCTCGACACAGTCTTTGCAGATCCATGATCGATGATATAAGTCGAAGCGTTTCTGTGAAATCTGCTTCTCATTGAGGTCTTCTTCGTCCGAGTCGCCGGAGTGGGCTGTCTTTCTGTTTGGCAGATGGTGCATGTGCCATGCTCTGCTACAAGTGGCACACCTGAACATGACGTTCTCGGGGTTGTTGATGGTGCCAGGTTGTGTGATGGTGATTGGATCACTACCACCGTTTTCTTCTCGCTGAACTTGCTCTTGTCGAGTGGTCAGGCGACGCCTCAATGGCTTTGACACAGGGCCGAACTTATCGCATCCTGTGCACTTGCCGAGGTGAGGTGCACTGGGGTCCTTTTCGCGAGCAATGCCGATACACCTTCTGCACTGAAGGACAAAAAGGTCGTCTCCGGCCTTTGTAACCAGATGATCACGACTGCCACGATTGCCAAGACAAGTCTTGTGGTAAGAATTAGCGCAGCCCTGGCAGAAGACCAATGGACCCTTCGCTTCGTGGTCACCTGTGTGGTAGCAAGTGGCGCATTCTTGCTGATGTCTTTTGCGGAAGGGATCATTGGCGGGCAATTTGTGGAATACTTCCTTCGTAGCCACGACCTTTGGACCAAGGTCTTTCTCAGATTGTGAAGATAGCTCGTCTTCTTGTCTCTCCCGCATGCTCCTCTTGGGTTGGGTTCTCGTTCTTTCGGATCTACGAGCATTGTCATTGACGGCAGCTCTATCCTCTGACGAGACAGCGCGCCTGGCTCGCTGGGCACGAGTTGGGTGACGAGTGGTTTTCTGTCTTGTGGCTGCTCGCTTCGGTCTGCCCCTGCCTCGTAATATGCCATCGTCTGAATCAATGAAATCCTTAAGCTCACTAAGGTCAGACTTGAAGTAGTTTGAGCGACGCTTTGGAGCCAGTCGTGTGGATCTTCTTCCTTGTGGGCGATCATCTTCCGAGTCTGCAAAGTCGTCGGCCGATGAGGCAGCTTTGTCAATGTCTGATACGTCGTCCTCGGCACAAGTCTTCCTCTTCTTTCGGCGTGGTTGTTCAGACTCTGAATCTGAGACTTGTATCTTGCTCCAGTCGACCATGCCAGAAGCCAGCATGGGCGGCTTCGGTGATCTCCTGCCTCGTCTCTTCATCTCTGCGCTTCGGTGGGCGTTGAGTGCTGGTTTTCCGTTGCGATACTCCGTTGTGAGCTCAGCACCTTCGACCTATGGCACAAAGAGTCAGTTATGGCTCGAAAAGTGAAGAGAATTTGATTGTCTCAGATGTGGCTTACCAAGTCCAATTCACCTGTGCCTAGCTTCACAATATACTGGCGATCTGGCATCCCATACAGGATACGCTTCACAGAGAAGTGATCTGGCAAATAGTTGAATTCATCTCTTTCGTCTTCTGGTATTTCGGGCACGTTGATGCTCAAGTTCTCCTGTCGATTGATGATAAAGTCGTTGACTTCCTCGTCGGCATCGGCCATGGACACATCATCATCGTGTTGAAGCTCGCCCATGTCATCCTGCGCATCGTCTAAGGCAGCACCACTCTCATCATCGTCTTCAGAGAAATCTGGCTGAGGTTGGGCAGGAACAGGTCGATGCGGGATCTCGATCAGATCGCTTTCGTTGCTAGAAGTAGAGGGAGACGGCGAAGGAGAAGCGACAGCGTTCTGCGTCTCATCGATTCCGTCTTCTGCTTCACTTGCTGGTTGCGACTGAGTCTTCTCAGGTGGTTTGCCCAGCCAGGCATTGACATCCAGGTTGTCTTTTTCCTCCATATTCGATTATTTTTCCGGTCCAGATGGCCCACTTGGCGGTTGGCAGGATCTCTTCAGACCATTGATTGCGCTGTCCGATGCTGCTCTGGGTTGGTGGTGGTGAAAGCGACGGTCACATCCTTTACCAGAGAAAGTGGGGACAAATTAAGCCGGCAGGAACGCGTAGACGCGTCCTGGTATATCACGTGACCACAATGAGAAGTCTTGCCGTCGGCTTCATTGATCCATGTATTTTCATCCTTTTGATCATGATATGGAAGCAAGTTCGTTTCTGAATGCTTTCATTGCGCTCTACTGCACTATGCTGTAGTAACATCATCTCGCGTAATGCTGTCTCTACAAGTACAATATGGTCTCGACATGCCTCCTTAACCGGCGCCATCAGCGGCGGTGTTCGCAAAGCTGCCAATGCACTTAAATCAGCAGAAGACCGACGCCGTCGAGAAGGTCAGCTAGGTTTCTGGGAGCAAAAAAATCCTGAAAAAAGGGCTGAGGCACAAGAAAATGCGAGAAAGCATCGAGTACGCGCATTCGAGCGAGAGAAAGATCTCCAATGGCTGGCTTCAAACAAGACCCTGCCTGCCCCTTCTCAAGGGAAATCGAGCGAACGATTACATGATGGCCCAACCAAACCACGCCGTCAGACGAGGGAGGCCATACCCGACGAAAAGGACCTGCAGTTGGCGAAAAAGGCTAGGGCTAGAGCAATCGGTCTAGGTCGGCTGGTTGATGCTCCGCAGTCAATGCCTTATTCAGAAGCCGCTTCTGAGTTCGTCTATGGTACTTTTGCTGTCCTCGCTGCCCTGCAGGCCAGAAGGAGGAAATTCTACAAGCTGTACATCTGGTGCGGCGAGGACGGGCTACTCAATGAGTCCGACAATGAGGTTTCTGAGGTTGTGAGAGCAGCCAATGCCGCTAAAGTGCGCATTGTGAATGTTGCTGGGAATTGGCTGAAGATGCTCGACAAGATGTCTGACAAGAGACCACACAACGGCCTGGTGCTCGAGGCTGCTGCTATACCTAAGATTTTTGCCAAATCTCTTGAAAAGGTCGAATCCACAACAAGTCCTCTAGCTGCTAGAAAGAATTACATGACCCCAGCAGAGTTGGAAGTCTTTGATCTGCAATCCAGCGCAAACATAATCCCGCTTCCGACACGTCCAAGCAGGGGAAAGAGGTATCCATTTCTCCTCTGGCTCGATAGAGTTACTGATACAGGGAATATGGGTGCCATCTTCAGATCCGCCTATTTCTTTGGAGCTGATGCCATCATTGTCCCGACACACGGCACTGCCCCTCTCAATCCAATAGCAGTCAAGAACTCTGCTGGTGCAGCTGAGCATATTCCTGTGATCCACGTTGATGATGAACGCGAATTTATGAAGCAGTCCCAGGACAACGGCTGGCTCTTTTTTGCTGCAGTCTCTGAAAGCAGTGCTTCAACCCTTCGAAAGGCCAAGGACAAGTTGCTCGATGAGGAGGAGGACACCCAGGCGAGCAAGGTGCTCAAATATCGCCCGGCTGTGTTGATGATGGGTAATGAGGGTGAAGGGCTACGACCACATATGCAAAAGCAGGCTGATCGAACTGTCAGCATCTCGGGTGCTGGGGCGGACAAGCTGGTTGACAGTCTCAACGTTAGTGTCGCAGCTGCCTTGCTAGCACAACGGTTTCTCTCGCCTTACACATCCTAGCCTCTACAGGGAATTAGATAGGGGGCGGTACTCTATCGAGCCTTCGAACCACTGCGTCGGCATAAAGCCGACCAAGTCTACAAAACTTACGGCTCTCCCATTCTTCGTCATTTAGAGTACGCCTTCGTAGTTGTTGCATCATTGAACTTTGGTTCCCTCCTCTGTCTTTGGTTCCCTTGTTCCCATTGCCAGTATACGCAGCATTGTATCAAGAACTTTCACGAACATGAACCACTGGCTGACCCCACCAACCACGCCAAGCAATGCTATCGGTGTTCTTCAAGTTCTTTCCGCAGAAACCACTTCCTTATTCAATGCAGTAAACTCGTGCGACTATCTCTGATCCCGCAACAGTCACCTAGTCTTCCTAGAATTGTCAAGTCAGGGTAGCCAACATGGCCAACCTCTTCGACAACCTCGAAATGCCTGCTGCGGCAGATTTTCATGTTCACCTTCGCGATGGCCCCATGATGGAAGCTGTAACACCAACAATCCGCCAAGGCGGTGTCGACACAGTCTTCGTTATGGTAACAGAATCTTCCTGCCAGCACGCCCCCACATGAAGCCTGACTCATCCTTCTAGCCTAACCTTGTCCCTCCCCTCACTACAGTCCAAGCCGTTCTCGACTACAAAAAGCGCCTCCAAGCAATAGAACCCAACGTCAACTATCTCATGTCCCTGTACTTACACCCAAGCATAACTCCCGACACGATTCGCGAAGCCGATGAAGCCGGCATAGCTGGCGTCAAGTCCTATCCAGCAGGCGTAACCACAAATTCCTCCTCTGGTGTCGTAGACTACGAATCATTCTACCCCGTCTTCGCTGCCATGGAAGAAGCCGACATGGTCCTCAATCTGCACGGAGAAGCTCCACCGTCATCGCCAACGAACACAGACCCAACGCAGCAGGTGACGATATTGAACGCCGAAGAAACGTTTCTTCCTACATTGAAGTCCTTGCACGAACGCTTCCCGAAGCTACGCATCATTCTCGAGCATTGCACGACCGCAGCTGCAGTCAACGCCGTGAGACAGTGTGGCCCGAATGTGGCGGGTACTATCACAGCGCATCACCTCTTCCTAACCATCGACGACTGGGCCGGCGACCCGATCAACTTCTGCAAACCTGTGGCAAAGTTACCTTCCGATCGTGTCGCACTCTTGAAGGCCGCAACGAGTGGCGATCCAAAGTTTTTCTTTGGTAGTGACTCTGCGCCGCATTTGTTGTCCGCGAAGAAGGGTTTGAGTGATGGTGGTCTTGGCGCGGGCAAGTGTGCGGCCGGAGTATTCACACAGCCGAATGTGGTTGGGTTCGTGCTGGAAGCTCTGGAGGGTGCTGTCCAACTTGGCATAGCGAAGAAGGAAGACTTGAGTCAAGAAAAAGTGGAGGGATTTCTGGGCGGTCATGGACGGAAATTCTACGGCGTTCCTGAGTCGAGTGCGAATATCAGAGTCAAGGCTGAGGGTGTCAACGTACAGAACGTAAGAGTCGGAGGCGCAGGTAATAGCGAAGGTGGCATGAGCGAGACCGTTGTCACGTTCAGGAGTGGGAAGCCGACATATGCTGTGGAATCGGTATGAACGTTGGAAAACATCTTCCAGGTACTGATGGTCGGTTGCGCAAGCCACGATGATCTTCGAAGAGCAATTACTGCAAGCACTTGGGCAACTGCTTCAATCCCAACCTCAACCTACTCGGCTATCTTTGGGAGCCGGCTCCTTATTCAGCGTCTTTGGCTCAATATGCAAGCAACTCTGAATAAAACCGCCAGACGAACAAGCTGCAATCCCTCCGAGCGCAAATGTTCCCCTGCTGCGGTGCCTGCATAGCATAACCCCACCAGTTCGACACGTTCACTAGTCAGCCTTGGCCGGCTCAGACCATCTCCCACTCCATGTCGTCCGACCCCTCCAAAAACACCATCTCATTGCCTGCCAAGTTCGTTTGTGTCGATGCGTTTCTGAAGGCTTTTTTGCCAAATTTCAACGGCCAGATACGCTTAAGCTTCCCATCAAGCCTCTTCGAATCGAGCCTGAATCTCGCAATTAGAATTTCGAACTCATCGGATCTGGTCGACGGCATTTCCCGCAGCTTCTCATTAAACCTCTTCGAATCAGCCTTGAAGCTCGCAACCAGCTCTTTATATCCAGGTTGATCACGTCCGAACAACACCGTTCCCCTGGGGCGAGATCTAGCCACCGCCTCCTTCCCTCGCCGAGTCGCTGACTCTTTGTTGACTGAGATAGTCCTAGTCGCAATCCGTTCAGCACGTTTTCTCCCCAAAAACTTAAACACCTGTACACCGGTGAGGTATACAGCAAAAGTGATGACGCAAAATATGATGACCATGTTCGAGTCACTGATGGAGGCCGCGCCTGCGCTCGCATAAGCAGGCCCAGCCAGTGGCTGAAACGTCTCCTGTATATTGCCAGCGGAGGAAGACGGTGCTTTAGTGGTGTTTCCTCGAGTGAAAACCAGTGATGAGAGAAGCGAGTCCCCGAACCCAACAATTGGTCGGTCTCGTCGTGGATAACGTGGTGACTGTCGGGGAATTTCATTCGCAGGTGACTGCAGCTCAGAAGGCATATCGCGGACCAGCAGGCTGGCGAACATGACTACTTCCACACAGATGAAGCCGAAAGTGCCCATCTCAGTGCCCGTTAACTTCGCAAACAATCTTCTTGGATCCATGGCCTTGACGATTGTCGACCAGGTTTTCAAAAGTGCGTCGCAGATGCTCATGTACAGGTGCGGAGCAGTGTCGAGCAAAAAGAGACAGAAAGTACAGATATTGTGTGCGTTAAGGCAAGAACGAACCACATTGCGCACTGTTTTAGGCAGACCTCCCGAAACGTGCTCATGCGAGCATCTAGTCTGGTCCGCACCATTACCGGACTGCTAGCAAGCGACTTTTTCGAATACGCAATGCTGCACTGCTGATCAGCTGAACCAGCATCCGACCAACTCAGATTACGAATAGAAGAGAGCATGACACCAATATGTGTTCCACCTATTTGTGGCTGAGAGTAAGTGCTACGGACATAGTCAAGCAGAAGATCTGGTGCTTCAACGTTGTTCCCGGTTGACAGATCAACGGTCCTGACTCCGTACTGGTGAGCTAATAACATCAACCAGAATGCCTTGAACGCCAGGCTCACAGCAAATGAACAGCCTCACCCTACTACGCAAACGCGAAAACGAGTCGCCATCTCAAACCAGCATCCCACCTGCAAGGTACGCTCAATATCAGACCATATCCCATCCACGCTCCGCGGACTCCTTAATCGCCACGTCCAGAGCTTCCTGCTGTCCCTCTCGTTCCGATCTGTTCAGAGGCTTGCTAGGGTTCGCAAACATTATGGGATCCATGTTCATCTCGTCCAACTGTCTGACGTCCTCCACAACTTCCTCCCTGATCTCTGCAAGCTTCATGCTATGACGGTCGTACCGCTCCCACGCCACAGCATCATGATACCCAGAGCTTTCCATAAGGTTGTCTACGAGCTGTCTTCGTGGCCACTTGAGTGTCGTCCAGGCGCCCTGTTCGGGATTGTCTCCAGATGGAACGTCATTGCTGGCTGGGAATGTTGGCTTATCCGCCTTAGCAGCTTCGATCACTTCAGAATCCCGAGCAGACGCCGTATAATCTCGTCTCTTCGAATCAATCCTCTTCTCCTCCTCCCCACCAGGTTCAATCTTTTGCGTATCGCTATCGAAGCGCCTGAGCAATCTGCAGATCATCACGAGGACATAGATCATTACAGCTGTGAGAGCGAGACTTTCCGAAGTCATCGGCCATCCCCTGACGGTAAACCACGCCACGGAAGCAGGGCCTTTGTAGAAGTTGACGCACAACTCATCATCTAGGCAGAACCGAGACTCTGTACCGGCTTTGTACTGCTCTAGAGAGTCTTGCAAGAACTTGAACTGGCGGTACTCTTCTGGGAATGCTTGTGGAGGGTGAGACAGGCCAATCGTCCCATGCGGCAGAAGCAACGGGAGGAAAGGGGTGGCAATGATGCCTGCTAGAACGGCGATCGTATTCATGGTTGCGGAGATCTTCTATGGTTTGGTTGTGTTGGTTGAGCGATGAGAGTGGTCGCAACTGAGAGGCGTATTCGTGTACTGACCAAGGACAGAATCGGAGATCGTAGAACGGCGGGGGAGCAGTATTTATCAGTTATTCCCAACTGACAAGCTGTTCAGTTCATGGCTGCGAACTTTGGTCCGCACTACTGATGTTGGTTACTATTTCGCTATAGTAGCAGCGTACGCACCGGCACGACCACATTCGACGTCTCGCACTATCACCCTTTTGGAATCAACAATCAACCAAAACAATATATGGCGCAGTATCTGACTGGCGAACACAAACAGACCGAAAACCCCAGCGCACAGCTGCCTGCGTCAATGTGCTCACTCGACCACTCTTCGCAACTTTGCTCGATACTTGCAGCGAGATACATAAAGTCTTTGAATGCCAGGGTGGTAAATACTTTTCAAACACAAATCGACAAAGCATACAGCATCCACTTGACGGTAGCCAACGACAGAACCTCTCCCGAAACACTTACCATGCCCCCTCTAACCCTCCACGCCGCAATGTGGCAGCACTCATCGCCAAACTCATACCACAGTCTCGCTTGCCACCTCGCAATCATCTTTGCGTTGCTTGCCTTCGGCTTCATGTTTGGACTCATCTTGAGTGTATACTTCGACAGCCGTGCGAAGCGGAGGTTTAAGCGATTTGCTGTGCGACCGGCGAATAGATTGGCGATGATACTGCGAGGCCTGAAGGATTGAGCAAGTATGCTCCCTTCTTCGTCATGAGACACAGGTGCTACTGGACCGAGCCATCGTGGATTGGATGCAAAGTCCGTCGAGCAATCTTGCCCTAGTCAGGCAGACGTACCAGCCTGAAACATGCTCATGAAACGGCTGGCTGAGCATGTTTTCACGTGGTACCAGGCAGCAACGTCATGTCCTCTTTTCAACTGTCTTCGTCAGGACGCATCTGAAGACTATGCGGCAGACCGCAAGCCTGTCGCATGCATGTCATATGACATTCACACAACCGTCGCCTATTAGTCACTGCCTCAGTCTTTCAGCTCAATTCAACCTCATCGCATCTCATCCCACGAATGCTTCGGCTTGTCCACGAGTCGATCTTCCAGCACACATCAAGGCTCTACTCCCGGACGTCATCTGTGCAGAGGTTCACAAATTTTCGAGCTAGTCGTTTAGAGATGGGATTACCGCTATCGAGGGTAGGCTAGGGCAGCACATACCTGATGCCTCCCGAGAAACCATCCTGTCCCTGATCAAGAACAGACTGATCATAACAAGCCTAGACGAGTGCGCCCAACAACTCACTACAATTTCCCAGTCTTATGCCACCATCGTCGACGACATCATCAATCCCATGCCCGATATACACCATACGATCCGATCAGCTTGAAGCTGCGCTTCGACACCACGGATTCAATTGGCCATCCAGTGTCCACCCGACAGTATTCAATGACCTTTGGCATGAGGCTTGCAGCCAGACACAAGATCTGCTTCGGCAAACCATTACTAAAACCTTTTTTACTCCCTGTTGGGGCGGGGGCGCCAGGGACAGGAGAGTCGGTGGAGGCTGAGGGTCAGGGTCTGGTAAATCGTCGCGGGTCTAGGAAGTAATGAGAGTGGTCTGAGCCGAGGATGAAACAGGTTTGAGAGAAAGTCAAGCACGGTGTGAGGGACCAGTATGAATGGTGACAGGTGTCAAGATCGGCGGAGAACACATCTGTCGATGTATTGACATTGTCAAGTAGTTGCAAGGCCGGCTGTTCTACGATTAGTGGTGATAATATGCTGGCTTTCTTCGATGGCAATTCCGTGCAGACACGGAGCTGATCTGGCTTCAGCCATCGAAATTCTGGCTCTAGATACAATGGCAGTTATGTTTCGCTTGTTGGTAGGCGGAAAATGCTTGTGGCCAAGAAGCAACGTATTGAGCTGCCCTCGGTCTTTCCGACGCCCCGGAGATGTCCGAGTTGATGTCGTTAGATGCATTCAGTCTGGTCTAGTCGTTCGAGCTCGACCTTGGTCCAGCCAAGGTCAGAATACAACATCATTGAATCCGCGCTAGAGTCTGCCATCGAGAGCTGCCCTTGGGAACCTAAGTACACAGTTGCTTTTGACTAGAGTTGAAAGACAAGTAAGGCGAAGTGTCTTTCCTAGGTAGGTTGGACCATGGGTGAGACCGATTGAGCTATCCAGATCAAGACCACAGCAATGCACAGGCAAAACACCTTGATAGGTATTCTGAGATCACGTGACTTTATGTCATCCCTACTATCCTTGGCAGGACATGATCAGAGCCTCGGGAAGTTGCTCTTTCATCATACTTACAGTATTTGATGGCTCAACACTTCATACATGTGATTGCAGAAACTGTCTCTCGAGCAAACGAAATCATGCTGGGTGTGCCGTCAAGTGATCTCTTTGTGCATCAGATTTAACAGCCCAACCTCACGGGCGCCATCGTAGGATTGGAAGGTACGGTCTGTGGCTTCTTCGTGACGGACCGAAACTACAACCGCATCTGCCTCGCAGCTCTGCTGATCGCATTACATCCCTCGCTTCGGACCGCTTGATTTCATATGCTGCACAATGACTGAAGTGGTGGGCACCATTGCTGCTTGCCTCGAGCTTACTCTTTTCATCAAAGCTCAAGTCACCAAATTTGTCGATGCTGCAGACAACCTCAAGGCCATCAGCAACGATGTGGAACTCACAGGTAACTTCCTCGCGCAGCTAGAGGCCACTTTGAAGAAAGACAAAGATGAGCCGGCAACAGCACGACGGCCGTCGAAACAAGGCGTCGAAACAGCCGCCCGTGCAATCGAGAAATGTCATAACATCCTCAACAAGATGAAGAGGCTCATAATCGAGGTCCTCGGAAGTAGAATCAAGGATGATGGCAAAGTGTACGGAAGTATTGGGACACGTACACGCTTCAGACAGCGCGAATCAAAACTCCTGGGCTTGAAGACAGAACTCAAAGAATGCGAGCTACATATCGTCCTGGCTAATTCCATCCTGACTCTTGGCCTTAGCAAACAACCCTCGCAGCAAGTAACGTTCTGAACTTAATGATATTAACTAACAACAGGATAGGTTGCATCCTCGCGACCAGGTCGAAATCGCTAATCTTACCCTGACCGTCGGCGTGATCTGGGAGAAGCTCAATAAGCCAAGCAATGCTCAGCCAGCGGTATCACAACCCCCAAAGTCGCCAGACAGTGTCAATCCTATTACCGTGCAAGCTGGTGGAGATAAAGGGCTCGGTCATTCGCCTGGTAACTCCGCTACAGGCGTAGATCGAGGAAACATCGCTAGAATTCAGCATTCCCCTGGCTTGACAGACGCCCTGAACAGACAAGCCGTACGATGGCTGAATGACCCGGTACGCCAAGTCGCTCTTCTCGGCCCTAACTATTCGCCGCTGACCACAGCAGTTCGACCGGGACATGATCAACATCTTCGACGTTACCGACCAGCAGCTACAAAGGCTCGTCTCAATAGCTTCGCAACTACCGATAACTCCAAGAACCGCGCTAGGCCAAGGCACCAGCACGACACACTACGCCGATGAAGGTGAACCTGTTGAGATCATCGTGCAAGACCCTCCTATGGTTAGACTGTACGACCGCGAAGACAAAGAGCGCAGGAAGGAAACAGTAGTCCGAGGACGTGCTGAGGCGCAGATCCTGAGAACGCAAGAGCAACAACCGACGTTCAGCTCCAACCAGGAACTGGTTGACTACCTGATCAATAGCTGGACCACACCGACTGCACCTTCTTCGAGCGATTCAGCCAAGCTCAAGCCTCAGCGCGATCAGGACCAACCCAGCAAACGTCGCTCAAGCCATTCGAAGTCTCCATCACCCAACAGACGCAGTATCACGGCATGTGGTCATCGCTTCAAGCCCATAGAGCCAATGTTTCACTGCAGCACGTGCGCTCTCGGCAGTACAGTAGTACTTTGCGGCGACTGCTTCGAGAAGAGTGATCACTATGACCATGACTGGGAGGAACAATATTCTCGAAGTGGTCAGAGTGTCTGTGACTGTGGTGACAGCACTGCTTTCAAGCGATCCATCAGATGCAAAAAGCATGGGGAGACAAAGCCTGCAGCTGTGGTTGTTGAGCGTGAGCGTTGAGCATGGGTGCCTTTGTTGGTCTTTCCAGTTGGTGAGTGCATTGTAAGTTTGAGTGCGCTGTCACGACTTGTGAACCTGCTTGGCCAAGGGCCCAAAGTTAGTCACGATACCTAGGTGAGTCACCTATCTATAGGCTTCAGCTTCTCGCCCGGAGTTGTCCGCTCGAGGCTTGATCAGGCACTTTACATCAACAAGCGATTGTAGGTTGACGACAGCACGAACCTACGACTTCCGATGGACCAGCATTGACAAGCACTCTGCACCTTTGGCTTCTTAGCACGGCAGCGGAGACGAGTGAGTCTCATCAGTATCATCTGAATTATGAACAGGTATAAACTGCTTCACCGGCTAAATTTCTGTTCAAACCACAACCGAAGTTTATTCCTCATCATCGTTACGATAGAAAAGTGCTGTCAAAGGCATCAACGCTCGCTCCTGCCCGATCACAAACATTTGTCGTGGTTGCTGAAGTCGATAGATAGTTCACTCATCCGCCTCAGAGACTTAGGCAACTACCCATCCTCCATTGAATACTC
>Ga0115847_100075_pt1 | contig 21852 bp, 23 predicted proteins | sample InSIn5SAF170_FD_83861 | JGI IMG/M metagenome (GOLD analysis project Ga0115847, IMG submission 83861)
AAAAATGAGGCGTTTGAGAAATGATGTGACTCAGGAGAAGAGACACTGTTCCAAGAAGCACTACTGTTGGTTTTTCGAGTGTCTGAGGATTGAGTGACGCATGTCGGCTTCGACTGCGATTGGTATAGCGAATTTCAAGAGAAGGAGCTGGTGTCTTCTGGATCAAGCACCACGGCCATCACGGTCAATGAGCAGTGTGTAACGTGCTGGTATAGCGTCGAGCGCGGTCTAAAGTCACAATGGCCAAGGACTGGAGGATTTGGTGATCTGGTCGAGATGGTTGTTGTCTCATAAAAGTTTTCCCACTCGAACTCGTGCAACTTCGGACTTGCGTTAGGGACTTTATTATCACGATCACTCTAGTCGGAAATCCAATACGTCAGTCAATCATTCCCAGAAGTGAGCCGAGGAGCAGCCATGCATCAGAAAGTATGCTGGGCCATGCAGTGCAGAGTGGCTGGGTTTGCTTGCTTTGCCTTTGTCATTCCTTGCCAAAATTGAAGGTCAATGCTATTGTTGGGAGGGGTTTGTGGAAGGGAACAGCCAGTTAGTATGCCAAATTAGAAGTAAGGTTGTTGAAGGCGAAGGAGGAGGGAGAATGAGGAAGCGGGAAGTGGAGCATAGTGGAGAAGTTAGAAATGCATGTCATTAGGATCTTGGAAGTTCAGGTTGTTGGGTGGAGGATGTTAGTGAAGTTCGCCCTTCGTTCTCTGCACTGATGATGATTACGTTAGCCAAAGATTTGGATGACATCGAAACCAAATCAAGCCATTAGGTAGCACCGATCTCAACGTGGAGAAACAATCAGAAAATTTGCAGGTAGGTGTATCCATGGTCGTGAAGTCCGAACTTCCAAGGGAACGGACTGCTGATTTCAATGTCACCTTTCCCCATCAGGGGACCCAGCCTGGGAGGGTGATGGCTGTGTAACTGTGGTGGATAGCGATTTACTCTTCCCATGCCCATAATCAAGGACCACTTATTATGAACGTAGCAAGAGGTATGACTAAAGATCGATTCTGATTAGATAGAAGACGATGACGGAGTACTGTGTACCGTATGGGAAAACTCTAGTGAGAAGGACAGAACCCCTCCAATGCCAAGGCCGAATCGTCGATGACTCACAGAATGACGGAGTCAAATGATTGTTGTTGTATGTCGCCGGTGAACGCATCGATTTAATGGGACTGAAGGCTTTCTGCTGACCAGTAAAGTTTAAATCACAGTCACTGCTTGTTAACTCGTTTGTTGGTTGTAAGTGAACTTCTGGAATTGTCCCAGGTCTTGTAATATGCAGCCATAGGTCGCCGTACTCACTGCATCTTACTTAGAGTTTCGATCTCTCAAACGGTGAGTAAGTTGTGTCTCTCGCTCGCTGTGACCCTAAACATCCCTCGATCAGGGGGGCGGGGCACTCTGTAAAGATAAGAAGGGTCCCTCTTGCTCCGAAGCAGATGGGCCCCTCACACTTAGAACTGTATGCACTTTCCTACAGCAGTCCTTCAAAGACAAACTATCAGGAAGCAGTGAAGACCGCACACTAGAATATGAATCTCCATCAGATGAACAAAGTCGATATCAGCGTAAGCAATTTTGTTACATCGGTACATTGGGCTCCGGCCTCCCAGCTTTTATGATTCCTTACAAAAACACGTAGTCCCTCGCCCCAGAAGAGCAACGACTCTTCCGTCTCTACGGAAAGCTCTCCTCCAAATTCGAACACCCTAAAGAGCGTAAGTACTTCGACTCTGGTGACTATGCTCTCTCCAAAGCCAGCAAAGTCAAATCGGTCACCACGGAAAACGTTGGCGCTCAGCATCCTCTCCTAGAGAATATCCCACATCTCACTTCTCCCGGCGCAGGCATCGCAAGCCAGGGAGGTAGCGGAAATAGTAACATTCATCAGGGAGTCGCTGGTGGTTCACAGAGTGTAAGTCCTGTTAAGGAGAGTAGCTTCTTGAACAAGGAGACGAATGTTGATGAATTGGAGAACAAGGGTAAAGCGGATGAAAAGGCAGATGGTAGTAATGGTTACCCGCTAGCAAAGGACCGTCTCCCTGTCGGAACATAGGCAGACACATAAGGGCGCCAGATGTTTCTAGGCTTTGAAGATCAAAGGAACCGTTCTGTTACAGGAAGTTCCAAGTACGCCGGAGTGTAGTCATTGAACTCGATAAGGACAAGGGATTTGATTGGCTTCTTTAGTTTATGATTGTCGACAACTTTTGTCGTATGCTCGATGTTATGTTTTTGGCTCTTTGAAGTAACTCTCTGGAAGTCTCTTGATTAAGCACAACACGAAAGAAAAGTTAGGGATCATTTGCTTCTTGTGTGAAACAAGAGAGAGCAGTAGTGCTACGAACGTTCATCTGCACAACTGGCAGGGTGGAATGAGTGAGTAGGTCATCCCTAGACTAGGCCGCAGGAATGGTCAAAGACCAAAAATGCTGGGAAAAGTGCGAGAACACCAAAAGTAGTCAATTTGTATTAGATATTGTTCCTTGGAACCCAGCTCAAAGCAATTAAGACACAGACCTCTAATAGATTCGAGGGCTAGCTATCATTTTGTTTTACTTTTATCAGATTTAATTGAGTTGTGGTTGAGGTACAAAGACGTAACTGTGGTCAAAGTAAGCCGACTTTTAGCTGCTGCTGGAGCGTCTATGACCCATTCCTGCCGCCTCGATAGAAGACCATCAAGTCCTCAAATGCTTGTTGCTGTACTCTAAGTAGCAGTGTAACTTACCCGTTCAAGCGAGAGCTGAAAGTCACTAATGTTGCCTATAATCGGCAAAGATGATGCCTGAGAGGAAGACTTACGTGCTGATGATAAGGACTGCTTTGTATCGTGCCACAACCCCTTGTGAAACTAGGTGCAAGGATCCCATGCTGCGATAATCATTAATGCATACAATGAAGCTCGCCATGCTCTAGAACCACAACCTCATCTCCTACACGCAGCGCACTGTCTTTCGCAACTGGTACCAGTGATATGCCCAGATATCCTACATAACGCCCGGCACCTGCATCCACTGTTCGTTCTCGACGTAGTATTTTATCAGGTTCACTAGGATGTGTTTCACCAGTGTACTGATCAACATGCGGCATCCCACTCCCTGCCGTTCGCGCAATCACATCATAGTCGTACCATCCGATCTTGACGCGCTGAGACATGAGTCAGTATGCCTCTGGACCGGTGATGATGAGATTTGCTCGAAATCGCGTTGCAGATAATCGAGGGGCACCTCTAAAATTGGGCATTTTTGACTCGAGGTCACGAACGCTGGCCAGATTGATCAAGTGTAATGGATACTGTGCGTTTTAGTCACGCCCTCCGTCAACAATTTCATCAGTACATACAGCATCCTGGACATCAGTCACCGAGTGGTAACCGATATCCTCCTTGGTGGGGGCATCTCGGTGCACTTCCCGCGCATTCGCACCATTAATTCTGAAAAGTCCCAGTTTATTGCTCATTCCCAAGAAGAACCTTAGCTCTTCAAGTATATCAACTTCCACATTCAATGCGCTGACCCTCTCTTTCCGAATTATGACATCTTCCATAGTATAGCCGGCGTTCTCAATTTGACTTGGAGTTGGGTCGAAAGGTATACTGAATCGTTTCTGAGGTACTCGCCCGAGTATTGCAGCACGCCACCTTGCGACAAGACCTGACCAACCTGGAGACCTATGAGGAAAGCTGAGAACAATGACACCACCACTCTGGACTTCGTCATATTCTGGCGCATAAGTATCCGAAGAATGATCCGGAACCCACATCTCCGTTCTAACCTGTGCCAGCAGCGGATACTCTTTTTGCTTGACGAATGACCATTCATGCGCTGCCTTTTCTTTCTCGAAATTGTTGACTGACACCAGAAATGGACTCTTCAGTTGGGCAAACGTGAACTGTCGATCATATTCCATCTCATATGCTGTCACCGTGCCTTTGTTCAGCTCAACGCCTCTACAGCTTTTGACGGGATATATCCACATGCTCTTCAACCGCCACCATTCGGCAGAAGTCTCTTCTGTACTTGGTGGTCGACCTTCCAAGAAGTTTTTGTCGAACTCATTTGCAAGATTGCTAGAAATGTTCATGCCCAGTTTTCTGCATCCTTTTGGGTATTCTTTCCGTAACCTCGATTCTTCAAATTCGTGGACTATGAGGAAGAAGAGGAATGGTGAGCAAAGAACGAGCACGGTGAGAGCATATGTTGCAGTAGGAATGGAGGACATGTACTCGTTAATCTTTGCATAGTAAAAGGCACGGTGTTCTGCAAGTAGCACTTTGTGTGCAGCCAAAGTTGTGGCCATGGTCACCATGAATATGATTGCGGAGGAGTTAGTGGCAGCCTCGACCCGTCAGTCTCGAGGCTCTATAGCCGTTGAAGCGTGTGACACGTCAGTTCAATGAAGCAGGAATGCAATGTAGACCAACGAATACGATCACATTATATACATAGCATTTCTCCAAACACCTCAATGATACTTCAACATTGGTGTGTAGCCCCGCGCAGTGATCAGAAGCAATTGTGACTCTCCTTCAGTTGAATCAAAACCTTGCCTTTAGCAAATCTGCATTCACATTCCATGGTGACACATGCCTCAGAACTCTTCGTGCTTCATTGTCTAGCAGTCACTCTAGGCTATAAAAAAGATCGCTTAATTAGAGGGCACTGACATATTTTTTACCGGCTGCGATGCCATTCGCGCCTTTCTCGAGTAAGAGCTGAATAATCTCGAGGTGACCCGGAAATGAAGTTGCTTGGAGTGCGACTGACGACGAAAGCGCAAAAGGGCAATCGGTTGGACTCTTACGGAGGACAGGCTGACAAGAAAGTCGACCCCTCGTGTCGCACAACGGCGGAACCCGACCTTCGAGACTACTACCTACATTGGTTTACCTATTGCAGACCTTAGTAATTCGTGTTAAACCTAGCTACGATGGAAGGGCGAGATACACACATTGGGAGTAGTCTTGAAAGGGATACCGCCCGTTCAGATTATGACGTTTGGTCGCGGAACGCGGTGGCGTATCCTTCTGGTTTCCGCACGAGACAGCACTGTGTTGAGCCGAGTATATCAAGGATCGACAGATAGTAATGTGATTGAGGATTTCATTGCCCAAACACTACATCACTGCGGTAGAAATTATGTAGCATGCAAATAATGGACATTGTTTTAGGCACCGTCATACACACTGCGAGACTTGTTTTTCTTAATGCACGATCGTCTATTTTCTATTCTCCCAAGTAAGTATGATCACAACAGAACCGTATGTCCCATATGCCCTACATACTCTTTTCCTTTGACACAAACACCTTAACGTTACTCCAAGTCAGCAGTAGCTTTGGCCGATGCATCATTTCATCTGCTCCGGTTCCAGTTAATGAAATGAACGATGCTATATGTTCGCTATACAGCCTGAACCTCACCTTAAATTCAACCATCCTAGCACGAGTTCATGTCTCCCCATTCCACACTACTCACAAGAGCCCCGGAGTAGCTCGGCCCATCGCATGACAGAGAGCGTACCATGCTGCCGAATTTTCTGATCCATGTTATATATGCAGCCCTTTCCGTAGAGCGTCTTGGTGTTCGTCCCATATACTTTCATAAACCTCAAGACCATAGGACGATGCTCTGCGCGTACCACTTGCTGCACAGTTATATGTGTTGAAAAGAGGCGTATTTGACGGAAAGGCCATTGTGGCAGAAACGTTGAGGACGGAAGTATCGAGCATAAATTTGTTGGAGCAAGTGTTGTCAAAATCATAAGTATTACAAAAATCAACATCGGGAAGGAAGTCACCATAAAGTGAATATGGATCATGATCGACGGACAGAAGTGAAGTAGGATAATCAGAATGGGCAATGCTGAGGAGATTAGACGGAGTAGCGAAGTTCTGTCTTTCTTCTCCTATATCGTTCTGCTGGGCCTTGGTTGAAGTTCTACGATATCGAAACTTGTGATAGAGAAACCATCGAGCAATCCAATTAGGACACTTGTCTGTTGAGTGTGCTAAAGACCAGTAGCGGCTCGTACGTGAGTCATTAGACATGGTAATTGATTGTATTGCTTGATCCTTGGACTTTTCTGTGAAATCACTCCAGGCGTATGGAGGTGGCCCTATATAGTTCTGCTTCAGATTTCGCAAATCCGTGGTCAAAAAGATATAAGACTTCTCCGATTCAATCTGAAGTAGTGACATCAGCAAGAATCTCAACCGTAACATAAGAGGTGCAGCGTGTAATACTGGTGTCGTAACGTATTTCTTGATTGCGGGGTAGGTAACTTACTGCCATCAAGTCATATGTTTCCGCATCCATAGCTAGATAGGTGATAAGTTTTCCTTTAGAGGAACTCATCGAAAGTGGTCGCAGAGCTGCCATGATATTGATATGTTTGACAGATAACAGGACGCTGGCTTCGAGGAACACCAACGATACTCTTCGCATAAGAAGAATACCATGATACAGATTATAATGTCGTGCCAGGAACGCCGAGCTAGAAGGTTACACTACAATATAGCTGTCGGAAATAGAATCCAGACCAATAGAGTCACTCAATGGTGGTGACCATCAAACTGGAACAAAACAGAGTATTTCCGAAGTAAAGATTAAACTGAATAAGAGTCTGAGAGTTCTCCTCGAGTTCAACACGACAGCTCGAATCATTTGTATCTTTATCATTCTTGGCTTGCTTATCCTGTTGTTTCACCGAAGTGGAGGATAGTAGCACTTCCTCCAGCAGATCCTAGACTGTGCGACTATCACGCTCGCAGTGATACACTCCACCCAACGCATCCACCACAGGGTCCCAGTATGTCGTCCGTTCTGACCGATATATTTCGACGCTCAAGTCGGGATGTATGTCTGAGGAAGACCCTGGCTGGTCGCTCACTTGTTTAGCACAGAGGGGTGAAACTTCGAAGCGTATTAGCATATGAAGAATAGAAGGCAATATGAGCTAACATCGATATTGCATCATCTTTCGATCTTTCTAAGATATCGTTCCAATCATACGGGGCCCTAGACTTCGTGCAATTGCTCTTGAGGTGCCGACGATTGCGGGTGAGCCATCTATAAACTACCTCTGTCTCCTTCTATGAGAGTAGCTCTCCCTAATTATAACACTTATATTGTACTCTCTCAGATTGAACAAATAACTTAAGCTCCCAAGTCTAAGATTTCTATTTCATTGTAGACAGGAGCTCGTTGTAGTCCGTGGCGCGAGGTAACAATACCAATGACTCTTTTCTAAACGAGTGCGGTCGAAGTGCAGCTTAGCATGGATAAGAAGAAAGCACTTTACTAAGGTGTAACGCTTGTCGCATTGATATAGCATGGTGCTTTACAATCCAGTGATAGTTCTGTGATTCAAGGATGACTTACCTTATGTTTTGTCTCATGATGAGAGAGGTCTCTCGATCTGGGGTCAAGCTGTGGGATGCCAAAAGACCCTGAAAACGCCCAGCAATGGCTCTCCTTTGCTATTGACAAAGGTGTGGCACCAAAATCAGGTTGATGTTAGAAGGATGAAACAGGTGTGTATGCCAGAAGTGGCTGTATGTTGGTTCAATGTTGGAATGACGCAACGAGTGCGGTCTGATATCAGGTCGGCGTGGTAAAGATGAAACAGGTGTGTATGCTAAAAGTGGCAGTGTGTTGGTTGGTGTTGGACGGATGAAACAGGTGTGATACCGAAAATAGGTCGTTGTTGAATCGATAGGAAAAGGTGTGTATGCCAGATGTTGCTGTGTGTTGGTTGCTGTTGGACTGATGCCTGACATGCATGGTCACAAGTGATAGAGCCCTCTATTCTGTTCCACGAGGGTTTCCCTCGCCCCTTCGACTCGACTTCTCTTCTCACAATCACTATCTAGACAGCAATAACTGCTCCGGTATAGGGGACGACACAAGGGAAAGCGACAATGTCAACCATCTTACAAGATCCTTCAGCGGTGCCGACATCGAGACATCTGTATTCCTGGTAGCTCAGGACGAGGATGAGGATACTGTAGAGCCTATCCGTCTGAATGCTATGTTAGGTCAAGAGGAGGACTTCGACCGATCCGATTATGTAGAGCAAGACTCTCGCAAATCTACTGTTGGACAACATTGAGGAGCGCTTTACTTAGTATGTTGCTATACTCTTTGCCTAAACGCTTATCCTTAGTCGTACTAATCCATGCCTACAGATATTGTAAGTACACGTTATAGACCCTGAAAATATAATGAGATAGATGCCTCTCGCTTTGCGTCATCAAATCGATCTTTGACTGGCTCTAAGAGCAAAATTATAGGGAAAATGCCGGAGGAGTCGTGTGTGCGGTCAGCCAACATCCTTAGGACATATTGGAAAGTCTTTCGACTTGTGTATGAGACAGTGACTAATGCTAGAAGATCGAGGGAATGATCAACTGCAGGATACATCGAGTAAGTCGCAGGTTAACGAACCTTATGTTGATCGTCGACTAAATCCCTAGACCTTCATAATAGCAAGTGGACCATCATCTCCAATGCATATAGCGGCGGAGCAATCGCGGATACCATTATTGAATCTCGTAAGGTTCCGATGACCATACGTGTCCGTGGCGCCTACTGGGTCTGGAGAATGTTGGTGGAGACTGGAGAGATGGCCATAGACGAAGGAGATGGCAGGCGCAATACGAGTTGCTCGATGCTTGGCACAATTACTTACACACAAACTGTCACTAAAAGACGCGAAAACCATCAACAAACATATCGCAAGCAAAGCCTCCAGGCAGCCCCAGCAAAGTACAGCGATAGAATACTCTCTCTGCATTTCCGAGTTTCCACACTACATGTTCTTGGTATATACATCTTAGCTTCACGCGACGAATCACATTCTTGTGTGAACTCCCATCGTTGTTGTGATCTAATGCCTGTATCAACCTACTGTCATGACATGGATCTGAGATCAATGGTTGCGAGTGAGTCAATCAATTCAGAATCATATTCGTCAAAAGCTTCGAAACTCGTCCGGATATACATTGTTTTAAAATACAACATCCCAACTCCTGGTATAAAACGCACTTTTAGTCTTCTTCATCGTCCTCACTACTCTCTCCATCGACCTCGCAGATGATATACACCTCAAAACGTGTCTTTCCCAGCTTCTTCTCACTTTGAAACATGAAGTTCTTACGAATGTCGCCACGTACTTGCTTCCATTGATCCTCAGTCATACTTCGATCGACAAGAAAACTGATCTTGGCTCCCCAGCGCTGGACCAGTCTCAAGCGCACTATCGACTGTTCTGGATTTTGTCGCCGACTGCTTACTTTGTCAAAGAATTCTAAAAGTGCAGAGTTGCGGAGATCTGATTCACTCAAAGGATGTTCTGTGTTGAGTGCACCTTCCGCTTTCTCTACAACCAGGAACAACGTAGGAGGACTAGGCTTTACCTGAACAGGCCTGACATCAGGCGTTGCTGGAGTTTGTGGCTGCGGAGATGGTGTTGGTAACGATGTTTGCTCAACTGAAGCAGGCAACACAGACGAAGTGAAAGGTGCGCTCACACGCCTAGAGACATCGTTTTGGCTCTGAGCTTGTGTTGGTTCTGAAGTCGTGGTCCTCTGAGGTATTAAGGATTGACTAAAAATGCTTTTGTTCTCAATAAAGTGGCGAGCTGCGTTGTTTCCTGGTGGCAATGGTGGAATGTAACGGAAAGGAAGCGCGTGACCGTTGGTATCAGTTGTCATTGTGCTCTCAATTGAAGATGGTGTAGGTGTTGTGGTTTTAGAAGGTATTGCTGGACTTCCATTTCTCGAAGGTAATTGATGACCAGGAGCTGAGCGTAAGGCTTCGAAAGGAGAATTGGTAGACATCGGAGGGTCGATAGAGTTGGATGGATCTGCGGCTGAATGTGCAGTAATATCTGACTTTTGTTGCATATGATGCTGATAGGGAGGTGAGGAGGAAGGCTGTGGAGCGTGAACAGGAGGAGCACCAAAAGATCGTCTGGCAACTGGAGCTGGTCGTGGTTCTGTATAGTCATCAAATACCAGAAACTCGGGTTGAGCTTCGAGCCCCGACTTGACACGTTTCGTTTCCAAGGCATCTGATTTGACATCATCTACAGAATCAACAGACTATTATTTTATCAGTATCTACACGAGCGGCTGTCAAATTACACTTACTCTTTTTAGCGAAGCTGGAGTTCGACTCTTGGCTGGTGTAAGCATCCCAGGTCCCTCAAGATGTCCATTCTGAACGACGGCAATGTAGTCAGAGCGCCGAATACTGAGAGCCTTGTCCAAGTCTCGGTGCCGAACAATCACATCACCTTTTTGAATCAGCAATCCACATTGTGACCATGTTCTGATCCAATTTGTGAGGTACTTGTGCGTTTTGTTGTAGATTTTTGTCTCCTGGTCTGAGGTAAGTACGGGAGGTAAACCGATTTGTTTCTTCAGTGCAGCGACAAAATTTCGGACATGATCACTGGAATGATGAATCTGATACGCCTTATGTTCATGTAGCCATCTGAATGTGAATGACTGAAGCTCTTCTGGCCAGTAACTACCATTCTGGGTGACAATTAATCCTGCTGGAGACTTTCAGTCAACATGGAAACTCACCCCAAACACCCACTGATTTTCCGTGAAAGGCGGCTCAGGCTTAAGAGGATAAGCAACATTGAGGTTGATCTGGATATTTATTGGTAGAATGTTTTTCCTGATAACGTAAGCTCAATACAGATTACAATGACAGATCGACATACTCAAACTCATGCATCTGCTCTTCACTTGTTTGTTTAGCTTTTGATGGTGGTGAGATGCTTGTCTGCCCGACCGGCTCATCGTCCATTACAGGTGTCGCAACTGCAATGGTATCCTCTTTGTTGACCTTTCGTGCTTCGACATGCAGCTGATTGCGATGATACATGACCTCTTGCGTACAGATGATTTTTGCCAGCACGTTGATGATCTCTCCCGAATCCGTTGGATAGGCCAACTTGCTATCTAGCATGGGCGATGCACCCTCGAAAAGGGTAACATTCTCTTCTAAGAATTTTGATGCACATAATTGTGCATCTGGATCATCAAAAATGACAGGAAAAGTAGCCGGTGGATCGCGCTCTTCGAGTACGTTCTTGATGAAATCCTTACGATGCTTCAGCGTTTTGGTGGTGAGATCTGAGTATGGTCGCGCAGTACCCCTCCCACGAGTTGAGTTGTAGTTGAGGCTTGTGACGAGATCCGCGATCTTGCCGTACTTAAGACAGCTATCCCACATCGTGAAGGTCCTTAAGATATAATGGTATAGACTGATCGTTAATAGATGGAAGAAAGAGCTCAGGAAGCGTCGCAAAATGGTTACAGGTTAGGGGTTACCAGTAGGAGTTACCAAGAAAACACTATTGCTTCGGGACCCGCTTCGTAAATGGACTCTTTTCCCCTAGGGAAGTGCAAATGATCATCAGCATTAGAAGAGGAATAAAGATATTTGCCCGGCTATGTACAATAAGCTCACATTCATATTCGTGATGTCGTTTTTTTCGCAGTTTTTTGGCTGAGTAGTAAGGGTTAATCTCGCGATAGCACTCCTAATCCTAATCTTACCAACGCCACTCGGATAGCGACACTAGCGTGAAATATGCAACAGGTTTATCACACGACTATGGACACGTGTGCGTGATAGATGCGATTAACGTCTTACCCAGTGTGCCGAGACGCACCCCGTAACGAGACAAATTCTAGGTACTGCAATTTCAAACACCTTCAAATCTATGAAGGTATCAGAATATCCAATCATTCCGTTCTCGCCGCATCTATGAATTTAGAGAGAGCCTGCTTTATGTGAGAATTGGAGCAGGGTGAGAGCACAGATCCAGCTAAATAATGAATGTCACAATTTAAAAAGTGGCACGAATTACGGGACACGATCGTTCGGTCATGGTCATTAATTGCCTGAGGCACCTATGATTACCATGATTCCAATGCCAAGACGGTCGCATCCTCCCATTCTCCCATCCCTCAAATGCCTGTGAACAACTACATACGAACTCGACCATGACATTCACAGTTTGTGAGAACCAGTAAGCTATGTTCCTTTGTTCGCTTGTTCTATATATATTTTTGTGACCTCCCTCATTCCTGTACTATGAGGTAAGATTTTTCAAGCACCTATCTTAATCATGACTGCCCGCTGCATAGACCGAATCTTCCACACATTCACAGTGGCACGTCCGTTGTGCTGCCGAGTTAACAAGAGAGATGTTGAGATATGTTGTTGCGGACAGTGAACCGATGCCTTTCGGCGGTGGTATCAACGCGCATAGAGCACATCACCCAGTCGCAACGGTCTCTCGTACTCTCCGTTCGTTTTACCTTGACTTTCCTTATTCACCCATTACGAATAGCAGATCGACTCCACCGGTCAAGCTCAGGATCGGCGAAGCTCTCGAATTCACAGACTTGAGAACATTAGCGGCCTTTTTCGAGAACGGTCCAGGTCAAGATGCTAAAGTACTGCACAATGTTCGGTTCTTGAGTATAAGTCATCTTGACGACAATACTGTCACAGACTGGAGGAGGACTGTCAGCTATGTCCACGAAGCTTTTGAATGTCTTTTCGACAAGTGGAGCATGATGCGAATATTATGGCTTTAGCTTTGCCTGCCTGCGCGTGCCATATCGTCCGTTGACGACCCAGGGGTATGGAGTTTGTTGGATATCCGTAACCTTCGTTACCTAACTATCCTCGGCCCATATGGGTGCATCGCATCAGATGTGCGCATATACTTGAAGGCGCGGACACGGCGAAAGACTTTGTTCCCATGGCGCTTACTGGGTCTGGAGAACGTTGGAGGAGACTGGAGAGATGGTCTCTTCAGTGCGACCTTCTCATTCCTAGACTGCTTTATCCTCTCGCATTATTCCTCTCTTTCACGCGAAACTTATCAAAAAGACACCGCGTTGAAGCAAGCCAGCTTGGCGTTTGATGAAACATCAGCTTCTGTAACGGCTGAAGTCATTGACGGCTTTCCCGAAGACCTCTGCAGTTGTCCTACGAGTGGCCACTTCGTAAAGTGTGGTTGGATATGTCGACAACACGCCCGAACCAAAAGCATATAAGTAGGACACGCCCCACGGATTCCTTGTTTGAACAGTTGTTCTCTGGCTTTTGCATATCCGCCTATTCGGGCATGATTGGCTCTTCTCAACTATATCCGATGCATTTACAACAGATTATCGACCGGACAGAACACCATAAACCTGAATCTTTTCAAAGCGAGTCCTACTGGCAGCAATTGCTGTATCCAAGGCTATCTGAGTTTCGAACTCAGGACCTAACAGGATCTAATTAAGTTATCATTCAATCCTGAAGATTCATGACATGGGTATGAGTGGTTGGAATAATATGGACATATGTACAATCACAGGTGTTCGAGAGTCGCCTGGAATGGCCACATCAGTCAGTTTATTGTTTGTTATTATGATGTACTACAATGAACTGCACTCCTTACATTCTATGATTGTGGTGTCATCTATCTCCTGGGCAAAATGTATCAGTCTGAGATCCTTCGGTCCTGGTGGTCGTAAGCCCCAGTGTGCTTGCCATTCTTTCCACAAGATTCCTCTCAATGAGACGCCATCCAAATAGAATGAATCGACGTTTTTGGAAGCATGACGTTGCAGATATGCTTTCTTAATATGTACAACATGCCTACTACCGTCACCAAGAATCAGAGAAACTTTTGCCATGTTCTTTGGCCGGTATGGCGGCTGGGAGTCAGTGAACCTTCAGGCCGGTTGAACGAACGTATGATACCTACTCTATGTTGGTGAGACGCAAAGGAACCGCAATCCTAAGCTCTGTTTTAGCTTACTTTAGACCATAGGCTACTGTCTACAAGGCACCGTGAGCTATCGAAATGCGCTGTTATCAGATGAGGCTTGCTCCAGATTTGGTACCTAACGTAGCGAGTCTGCAGGTTGAAAGTGACAATCTAATGTATTCACGTGATTGACTTGGCGATCGGAGGACGGAGTGGCTATGCCTGTTAAGTGGGGTTCTGCGAACTCACGATATATGGTGACTTCCAGAAACCCAGAATGGTTAGACATCAAGTTATATATTGGTCCCGAAGACAGTTACCAACATCATATTCGTGAACACTATCGAAGGCAAATACAGCATCCGCCATAAGGCTAAGCCTAAACCTGAAAGCTAGAGGGGGAGTTGTTAAAGGATTCTATTTTATATTTAGAACAAATTCCTGCTTGTCACAACAGTGGTATAACGCTCCGTACTTCTGAATACAGCGCCGCCTAGCACTGCTCTATAAATCCATATCCAAACATACCAGAATTGAGGATTGTTGTTAATTCTAGAAAACTTCAGAGAGTTCTTGGACAGCGGATCAGCCGTGGTGGTTGTATGGAACCATCTCATCCTCCCCAAAAGATAAAGAGCCAGAGCGATCTGGATGCCCATGGATTGGATGCCGTATATGATCCTTCATGTGGTCCATCTTGTCATCCCACTTGAACTTCAAACTACTCACTCTTCCTCCGCGAATCTTCTTAATAAACGTCAAATCACTATCCGTCCTACTAATTCCTCTGAACAACTCGGGCGCTAATTGCTTCTTCCACTTCCTACTCGGAATGAGTTTCGCACACCACTTATCAGGAATAAGGCGGATGATGACTGCGACAGGGAGCGACAGGGCGCCAAGAACGACGGAGTAACCCCATTGCGCACCGTTAAGAGGCCGCACGTGGAAAGCTTTGCCGCCCACGAAAATTATCATTATTTGGCCACCGATCATGATTAGGTTTATGCCGATGAAGAACCAGTTACGCGTTATGCCTTCGAAGATGTTAAATTTGTTGTCGAGGCGGCGATTGCTTCATGGTGTCAGTCATTGTATCTTGCGAGCTTGAGAAAGGGGGCAAGGGAGGATTTACGTACTTAAACTCATTAAATATCTGCATCCACACAAACGTGTTGAAAACAATAGTCTTCAATTGTTCCATCTCAGGTCCACCTCCCTCCACTCCGGGAACCACCTCATACCCAAAGATCTGCTTACCTCCGAAATGCAGTGTGAACGTGACTGCAAGTTGAAAGATAGCTTGGCCTATAATCATTTTCCACATGTTGAGCGTGATAAGAGGAGCGGATTTCTTCTCGGGTTTGCGGTTTAGGATAGCGCGGGTTGGCGGGTCAGTCGCTAGGGCTAGGGCGGCGAAAGTGTCCATGATCAGGTTTACCCACAATAATTGGACGGGTGGCACGGACTCTTCATCCGAAGATGCAACGGCTGAGACGAATGTTAGGAGGACGGCGGTTATGTTAACTGTCAGTTGGAACTACGGTTTGTTAGCTTTCAACTGCTCCCCTCAACCCTGCCTGTAGAACGTACTTGGAGGAATTTCTTCACAGCGTCGTTAACTGCACGACCCCACATCAGAGCCTTAACGATTGAGGCGAAATTGTCATCCATGACGATGATAGCCGATGCCTCCTTCGCGACTTCCGTGCCCGCAATACCCATAGAGAATCCAATATCAGCCATCTTAAGCGCAGGAGCGTCGTTGGTGCCGTCTCCAGTCACAGCGACAGTCTCTCCTAGTTCCTTCAAACGCTTCACTAGGATACGTTTATCCTCGGGAGAAGATCGAGCAAGGACTTGTAGCTTGGGGATTGTGGCCCTGGTCTTAGCACTCTCGCCTCCATGTCAGTAGGGTTCGAGGCAGATGATGAACAGGTTACGACTGCTAAAGTGATGTCATAAACCAATCAAGGAGATTTTTGGAACTAGAGAACAGGCAAACTGAAAGCCAATCCTAGCACTATATCGACCCCACCCAAGCTAAACACGCTTCATTGATCAAAGGTGCATCGACTCGCACCGCAGAAAATATACGACGAGCGCACTCGAGAGATTATGACAGATTATCCAGTGTGGAATGCGAAGTCGAGGAACAGCAAGATGGAACGTACTCAAGAAGCTCAGCATATCCCGCTGGGACTAGAGTTCTTATACAAACAACATGATCTAAGCTTTGTTTGACCCAATCTAGTAGTCAATAGCATACGTGTTTGACTTGCAATGTTTAGGTGCAATATCAGATGGGGAGTCGCTAGCAATATATCTGGTGGAGAATCGTACCTCACTGGTCCTTCCCGCTTTGCCCTTCCATTTCCTCCTCATACAACTTCACTTCAATTCTGCATTGGGAAACATAGACATTGCGGTCAATAACTACATTTGCGAACCCTTCGATCTGGTGCAATTACACAATTGTCGGACATGGTGGACGATTAGACTCGAGCGACCCTAATGATAGAGTCAACAGATCTATCGTACATCTGAGAGACAGCATACCTACATTTCTGGTTATCAAACCTTTGAGTCTTGGTCATCGTAACCTTAAGAAACGTTCGACACTTCTACACTCTATCATTGATCGCAGGTTAAGGATATGGCCGCCATCTTCATTCCAGTAGACAACAGTTCCTTTCCGTCAAGTTCGCTACGTCGATCCCAATCGCAACCAAAGTTTGGCACACAACCCGCCTATATTATAAGTACGAAAAGCAGTGCCCCTTTCAACCTTAGTTCATCACTTGCGAACTCAAATACTTCTTCACCCACCTCCTCTCCTTGTGCAATCCATGCAGACTCGACTGCTCCTTCCACTCAATCGACTCTGACGAGCAGTAGCTTTTTCCTGGATGCGGAGTGCAAGGCACAAACAGAAGACCATAACCTTTTCCCCTCTTACGATAACGTACGATATTGTAAACACACTGAAGATTGGGAGGCACCACTTACTCCTCGTACAGGCAGCTCGTACACTGTTTCGACAACGTCGGACGGTGCTTTTGCCGATGTATCAAGACCTCAGTTTCCAGATATGATCGAGCATCCACAAGATGACACCGCAGTAAAGATACAACCGTCAAGACATGTCGACTATCTCTCACATAGTTGGAAGGAGGAAGATATTTGGTCCTCCTGGAAGCACGTTGTATCGAAACATAAAGCATATGCAAGTAGCGCTAGGTTAGAAAATGCCTTCTGGAGAACGTGGATGAAGTCAAAGTACAAACTGAGTACTGTGTCACCAGAGACGCTTGACTGGTATGTTACATGCGCAATAAGTAGTCACATCTATTAACCATTGTACAGGCTGAAGGTTTGTGATGTGACGTGGTTGTATGGCCCGTTACAAACAAGCGCCGATGTATCACTACGGGTAACATCAAACTCTCCGATAGGAAGCAGCAGGCTTTTGAAGTCAGCCTCTTTTTTGCATAAAAGGTCAATACTTAAGAAGAGAAATGTGTCAGAGATTATGTTGCGGAGATCATTTTCATCTTCATCATTGTTGAAACGGGTCACCGCAGCTGTTCACGTGCAGCAATCCGGCGGCAGTCTGCGTGCAGCCATGGATTGTGCTACTTCAGATTATGTTAATTATGCAATTTCTCCACGATTTGTAAGTCATGATCCTTCAACCATGATGTCTTCGATATCTTCTTCCGGTCTTGCAACCCATGGGATAGGCGAACGAAAGCACATACGTTTCAACGAACAAGTCGAGCAATGTATTGCTTTGGAGGTCAAACGTGACGACGATGATGCGCCTGATCCATATCTTAAAGGTTATGATAGTAGTGCTTCTGAAGACGATGCTATCTTGATGAATGGTCACAAACCGAAAAGCGAACTTCCAGCGTCACGGAATAAGCGAACAACACCCCGATCAAACTTTGATACAGCGGAGATCAAGACTTTTGCTATGCTACCTTCAACTACTTTGAAATATCGTGGGGAAACTCCTGAGCTGCCAGAAATAACAATGAAGCATAGCAATCTCTGGAATGAGAAGCTATCACCGTTCCCTTCACAGGAGAGTCTTCGAACATCAAAACCGTCGAGCCGATTGTTTGATGACGAGGGTGATAGCGATGAGTTCGGTAATGACTGGAGTCATGAAAAGTTGCCAGCATCGAAAAAATCCGATTCTTCTTCAAACATAATAGAGGAACCAAGCGGGATGCGACGAACGCCATCCGGGATGTCGATGCCATATGAGAAGGACGAAGAAGAAGTTGTTAGTGAAAGATTATTCGGCAACTTAGTTGACTCCATCAACACTGCGAAGGACATTGCACACGTTATATGGAGTGTTGGCTGGAGACGATAGTCAGCCCGCCGACGAGGCTTTCTTAAAGACTCATTGTACAATGAAACGACGACCTATAAAGTAATCTTTTGCATACATGGCTGGCGCACGACCGGTTGTGGTTACTGTCATGTTCCATTCATGGTAGCTAGACATAGGGAATCAACACGTGCAGGCGGGCAATGGCAGACGCGGCACACGAGAACTATATATTGGACATCTTACGCCTGTCATCTTGCAAATATTAGCCATGGATACATGCACAATCGATGGCCAAGTTAGCATAGCGGTGTTCATACAGAGATAGACAATCGACAGGAAGTTCGCTTCTATAGCTGTGGTTTATCTATGTTATTGTCGATGCTAAGGGCTGTCCTTGTCTTCCTTTCCAACAACGCCACGACGCCTGGTGCACTTTCCCACATGAGTGGCAAGCAAGCTCTGAAATCTCAATGCATAGACTTCAGCCTTGATGGTTTAGCGACATGTTTCGTATTACACGAACGATGCTGGCTCTGATGGGGCTCTTGGTTATGTTTATAGTGGCTTCGTATCTTCGCACTGCGTCAGTCCGATCAGCACGTTTCAAGGAAATTGTTCGCTTTTTCGGGCATCGACAGAAACGAAACCAAAGCCATGAATAGACCGTTCTAGCCAAGTTTCCCAGAACTGCAGAACATTGATCGTGAATCATAAATAGGATGACTTGTCTTTGACGTTGTGCCAATCTGCCACACGCGTACTTCCGCTGCTTGGCGAATCTGTTTATCCGAAACATGGTGTTCGTTGTTGATCACAACAATTTCTGGTCGAAATGGGCCACAAACCAAGACATTCTTAGACATCACGTATGCCTAGCTCGCAGCTCAAGAACAATGAGTGTATGCCAATCCATTTTGAGTCCGCCAGAAACTGCTTCATCTCTACCAGTTTTCATTTGTTACTCGATGGTCGTGCGATTGAAAGGAGTGTATATTTCACTTCACCTAGTCCATGTGACTAAGTGAGAGTTGTTCCGACGCTGGAACAAGGAGGTAGTATTTTCACTGGTATCTAACATCCTTGTGTCCACGTTCCCAAATCATATTCATTTCCGCCACTGTTGCTGGGTCTTTGACCGTCCTAAATAAAGTTCAGCTATGCAGAAATGCAACAAAGCTATATTTTCCCCTTGGTCGTTGTCAAAGCGGAACTAAGCGAGCTCCACTACATCTCCTTTATCCTTTAATATATGTATTCTCTTTCCTGGTTGCTAAAACAAGAGTGCCAATCACCATGAGTTGTCAAGCAATTATTCAACGAAGTGCACAAATCAAGAATGAACAGTTGAACGAGTCAGCATCTCAGCTCTGTAATGAACCCCATTTGATGTCACTCTTGCTCGACCGAGGGAAAATTGTTTAAATAAAGGCTTGGCGTAATCATACAAGATCCTTCGCTGTGTGTTATTTCGAGTAGATTAGTGGCATAACATTGCGGGAAGGAGTGTTCAACATTCCCATATTTCTACTCTACAATCGTAGCTCGTTTTGGTGGCATCCTTCAAACCCGCCAGTGTCTTCCTCATGTTTCATTTGCAGAACAACGATCGGAACAGCACTTGAATTGTATAATCAGCTCAAGATCCAATAGACATACAATGCCTAAGATGGCTAAATATCTGAAACAAGTGTAGAGCGGAGGGAGCTTACTCTATTGCACTAAGTCATACGAGCACTGTAACAAGAAGATTGGCAAGATAGGTTACTACCATAAGATGTACATGCTATATCAAGATCAATGGTGTCAACGAAGGGAAAGGATAGTTTGCGTACCCTTAGTTGCGACGCTGGGGCAAGTACGTCTGCAGTATATTAAGCCATAGCTCGAGGAGCAGACTCGTGCTAGAGATGTTTAGGTTTCGTATGAACATATGCCATGGAAGACCACGCGATGCTTGAGTACATGAGGGCTGAGCATAGGGGATATACATTCATGAGCTTTAGTGATCAAGGTGATCTCAATCTGTCGTCAGATTATCGTATCATCTCGCCATTTTTGCAACTCGGTGCCATCAGAGAATTGTTGACGCACATAAGACTGTATGTCACGATCAACAGTGTCTGTTTGGAACGACTGGATGCATTTGCCCCTCAGAACGCGACCTAACGTGGTCTGAATATCACCTTCTGTACGGCTGGTGTATAGAAGATGTATTCCTGGTATTTGATTGTTGGAGTCGACTTTAGGGCGCATTCTCGAGGATAAAACAATTCAAAATATTCAGACTCATGCTCTTGACCATGATATACAGTCTTATATACGTCAGCGACTCGCTGCTGACCCTGATTTACGAAAATGGCAAAATGATGCGATAATTCGACAAGAGATAGAGACCACCTTGATGGAAAGAGCTGAAGGGATGTATGAATCCTCCAACGCAATTTGTTAGGTATACTCAAACTTATGGAAACAGGTTCCGATGGGTTGCCTGTCAGCTGGATACCTTCCAGTCTTGTCGCAACATGAATCAGCTTAGGCTAGCCTTGAAGGGTCTTCCAGCAGATCTAGACGAGACATATAAGCGTATCCTTGTATCTATCCGCGAAGAAGATATCAGATACGCAGTACGAATCCTACGTTGGCTTGCCTTTTCTCCAAGACCATTGCTCCTCGTAGAAGTTGCCGAGATCGCTGCCATTGATGCCAACCCTTGTCCGGCCTTTGACCAAGGCGAGTCACTACAAGATCCTTTAGAAGTTCTAAGTATATGCTCCAGCTTGGTGACCCTTATTGCTGTTAATGGTGAAGCGGGTCATGGCTCAAGACATGGAAGGTCAGCAGTCCTCTTGGCACATTATTCGGTCAAAGAGTATCTCGTTTCAGAGCGTATTCTCGACAGCGAAGCAAGCTTATACGGCTTAAATTCTTCGCTGTGTCATCAGTTAATTGAAAAGTACCGTCTCATGATTTACCGTCGTTTGTTGCATCTAGTCTGGTTGTTTAGAGAACGTATGCTAGGATGGGAAGAAGCTGACTTTTGGGTGGGCGAGAATTACAACCAAAGGAAGTTAGTTGTAACGTTGGTTACTACCATAATCCGACCACGTGCTTTTTGGTCCTAAATCTGCCAGTCTAAGGAATGATAGTGTGCAGTTAATATGCTTGTTGCTGTATCTAATCAGCGAGAGAAGAGAGTGCATAAAGGATAGTAGGTAACGAAGGTTACGGATCTTCGAATCTCCGCAAATTTCCTGTTGGTTAATCACAGTGTGCTAACCGCGCTTAAGCATTACGCCTCAGGCTTGGTGAACTAGGAACATTTTGAAAATAGACACATTTTCCTGACATGTAGTGTTGCTATGGTCGAGGGAGCAAGTGTTCAACATTATGTAAATCTGCTGCATTCAAATACACGTACACATTGTTACAGGTTTTGGTATATTTCGTTACATTAGATTATATATGCACAATTATCTAACATAAGACACAGCTTCATTGTCATGATGCATCATCTACTTCATGAAGCCAGCCTTTCCGTCCCCGTTAGAATCCTTCCATGGGTTCAGCTTGTCCAGCAAGCCAGGCTTGTGGTCTTGCGTGGTGGTATGACTAGTGCCAGAGGCAGCACCGCGGTCGTTTAAAACGGCAGATGGACTGTGGTTAGATCCACTACCAGAAGATTGTGGAACGC
>Ga0115847_100076_pt1 | contig 21701 bp, 18 predicted proteins | sample InSIn5SAF170_FD_83861 | JGI IMG/M metagenome (GOLD analysis project Ga0115847, IMG submission 83861)
AATATTAAGTTCATTGAAATTTGGTTTTCTAATTTAAAAACTCTTTTAATTTCATTGATTATACCCATAGCTTTTAAGCTATCACCTCCAATTTTAAAATAATTATCATAAATAGATATTTCTCTTATATCTAGATGCTTTTTCCATATATCAATCATTTTGTTTTGTGTTACTGTTAGATTTGTTGTGTAAACTCTCGACTTTTCACCTAAAGGTACATCCATGCTTTGAAGCTTATTATAATTAAAACTGCACTTTTTATACTCTCTATATTGTAAATAATTATTTGAATTTTCATTTGTTGCAACCCAATCATCATATTTAGTTAGTCTTAAAAGTTGTTCTTCTAAAGAATTTAACATGTCATCTAACATTTTTTCAGGGAAAATTTCATCTACACTGTCCCAACATAAAATCAAATCTCCATCTTTTATATAAGATTGGAAATCTAACCATACTCCTGGAGTTTGTGAAACCATATATGTAATTTTGCCCAAAGCTTTCTTTGACATTTCAGTCTCTAGTGGATAGTCTATGTTGCACGCAAAAATTACAGGCGCTACATTAATGCTTGTACCCTGTGATTTTGATATATCTCTTTGAACTTGAACTCCACTATAAGATGAATGACTAGCATTGTCTATAAAGGTTTTGCTTATTCTATTCAAAGTTTCTAGGAAAGAAGTATCATTTTTTCTTTCATGCTCTACTAATAAGATATTTGTAAAGTCTGCTACCATAGCTTTTAAGTTTTCGTTTGAAAGATCTCTATTAAATAATGGTAAGTTTATAAAAAACTTATCTTGGTTAGTCCATCTTTCTAGAATTAAAGCATATGCAGTTAATAAAACCATTGATGGAGTAGATTTATAGCTTGCTGCAAGCTCTTTTATTTTGCTCCATTTATCTTTTTCAATAACTCGTTTTCTTCTAGTGAATCTCGTTTCTTTAATTTGTTCAGGAGCTTTCTTTAATGGTAAATTAGGTCTTTCTATCTCAAATGAGTCTATTTTTTCTTTCCAAAACTCTTGGTCTTTTTTATATGTTTCGGGGTCTACTTCAAGATTATTTATATAGTCTTTAAATGTATAATTATTCAGATTATCTAATTCTTTTCCTAAATAAATTTCCCCTAATTCTTTCAAAAGAATACTCATACTCATGACATCGGCAACAAGTAAATCTAAATCAAAGAAAATTTTATTTCTATTTTGTGATAGATTTGCAAGTTTTAATCCTGAGACTTCTCCCATTTCTACTCTAAGTTTTCTATGCGATAAATTTTCTCGTATTTCATCTAGTCTAATTTTGGTTTCTTCTTCATCTAAATTAGACAAGTCAAAAACTTCAATTTCTTCGCTAAAAGGTTTATCTAATATTTCTTGTTTTCCGTCTTCTGTGAATCTTGCTCTGAGCATTGGATGTCTATATTGAAGTTTATTCCATGCATCATTCAATCTTTTATAATCTATATCTTCTCCATCTATTTCAATATAGGCATGACAACCCACTCCACCTAGAGTTTGATCATCACTTCTGCCTATAAAATAAGAATATTGAACATCTGTAAGATTGAATGAATCTTTACCATCATTTGATTTCTTATTATCTTTTGAATGTTTCTTAATAATTTTTGAATTAGCTACTAGGTCAAACCACGAATTAAGTGTAGGATTCTCAATGAGCTTTGCGAAGGATATTCTAAGTCCTTCTTTTTTAAGAATTCCTGAAAGTTGCATTACTTGCATGGAACTTAAGCCTTTTTCTATTAAATTGTCATTTTCTTTTATGTCTGATATGTCTGATTTCTTCAAGGTATCTTTTAACCATTTTTCAATTATTAGTTTAATTTCTTTTCTCGCATCAAATTCCATGTTCTGCTCCTTTCACTCTATTCTTTTTAATTTATTTCTATCAATTTTCCCCAAAGCAGTTAGCGGCCATGAATCTATATATTTTATAGAATCTGGTAATTTAAATTCCGCTACATTCTTATTTGCTAGAAATGTCCTGATATCTTCTAATGAGAGTTCGTCCTTCTCATCTTTTAATATGAATACTCCTATTTTTTCTCCCAAAAGTTCATCAGGTACTCCTACAACTTGAACATCTCCTATATTCTCATTAGATAGTAAAATATCTTCAATTTCAGAAGGTGTAATTTTTTCTCCAGCCCTATTTATTGTTTCTGAAATTCTTCCCACTACCTGATAGTTTTCATCTTTTAGTTTTCTTGCCTTATCTCCAGTTTTAAAATATAAATCTTTGTCTATACATTTTTTATTTACTTCTGGAAGCTTATAATAGCCATAAATCGTGTACGAACCTCTGACTATAAGTTCTCCGTACTCTTCATCTTTGACCTCTTCTCCATCTTCATCAACTATTAACAATTCATCAGACTCACTTATAGGCTTACCTTGAGTTGTAAATATAGTTTTACTATCATCATCTAAAGAAGTTGTCATAATCAGACCTTCAGCTATTCCAAAAATTTGTTGTAGTTTGCAACCAAATTCTTTTTCTATCTTTTCAGCAAGTTTTTCTTCTAAAACTGATCCTCCAACTTGAAGAACCTTTAATGAAGATATGTCGTAATCATCTTCCTTTATAAAATCTATACATATATTTGCCATAGCAGGAACTAAGCCCGTTATCGTAACCTCCTCTTCCTCAATTAAAGGTAAGATTTCATCTGGACTTGTTACTGGGCATAAAACAACTTTGCCGCCTATAAAAAATGTTCCTAATATCCCTGGGCAACATAAAGGAAAGTTGTGAGCAATAGGAAGAGAAGCTAGATAAATACTGTCTTGATCCATTTTACATCTCTTTGCAGTTTCTTTTGCTACATAGATATAATCGCAATGTCTCCTTGGTATCAATTTTGGTATCCCAGTTGTACCTCCCGATAAAAGTAGTAATCCTATTTCTTTATAGTCAACATCTATATTTTGATATAGATAATCTTTATCGCCAATATGGTAAAATTTTTTATATCCTTGATTATCTCCAAGAATATAAACTTCAAAATCTATATTTAATTCTTCTCTTACTTCTCTAATCATATCCACATATGAAAAGCCAAGATATTTATCCTTAGCTATATATGCTTTTGCCCCTGATTTTTCTATTATTCCCTTTATTTCATTTTCCCTATGAGCTGGAAGTGATAATACTGGAATCACACCAATCTTAAACATGGCAAAAAGGATAATAACAAATTCGTGACAATTAGGAAGTTGAAGAACGATTCTATCTCCCTTTTTAAATCCAGCTTTCAATAAACCATTGGCATAATGGCAAGCTTTTCTATTTAATTCTTGATATGAAAGTTCAACATCTCCATCTACTAAGGCAATTTTATCCCCATATTTTTTAGCACAATCTTCAATAAATTCTCCTAAGGTTATATGCGGCCACACTTGTTCATCATAAAATTTTTCTAATTTTTCTTTTAATTCAATGTTCATTAATTTTCCTCCAAACATATTGCTCCGACATATTTGCCATCATAATTTAATGGCTGTAATCTACTTATTATATTGTTTTTATTATCGCTAATTTCTATAAATTCATTTTCAAAAGAAATTATTTCAATCTCTTTTAAATTTCTTATAAGACCAATACCATCACATTTAAGATAGGCTTCTTTTGCAGTCCAATATCTATAGAAACTTATTATATTGTTATCTATATTTATAATTTCATCTCTAGTAAAACAGTTTTCTAATATATCTTTAAACTCAAATTTATAATTTATTTTTTCAACATCTATTCCTACTTCTCTTTTAGAAAAAGCTAACAAGACTAATCCTTCAGTGTGTGAGATGTTAAACTTTAATCCTATAGTGTTTTCTAGGTAAGGCTTATTGTTTTTATCTCGTTTGACTATTAAATCATTAATTCCTTTTTCTAGTAAACCTTTTAGGGATAAATTAAGTATTGCCCTTGATACTAGATAATTAATTTTTGCTATTTCTGATTTATAATCTTCTGATTTTATTATCTCTTCTTCAGTTAAATAAGAAAGTAATTTTTCTTCTAATAATTTGTCTGTATAAGCCTTAATTAGTATTAAATCATTATTAGATAATTTAGCTTTTAAATTTTCTAAAGTAAGAAAATCTTTAGTATTTCTTATCTCATATTCTTCAATTTTCATTTACTTTTATAAACTCTTTTATCTCTTTAATGACACTATCAGGAGATGTGTTGACAAACATATGCTTGCCATCTATATGTTTATAAGTGAATTCTTTTGTTGTATAATCTTGCCATTTTGTAAGTTCATCTAAGGTCATTTCTTGATCTTTATCTCCCATAAAACCTAGTATAGGTGATTCTAATTTCTCAAACTTTGTGTCTTGATAGTCTTCATCTATTACAAAATCTGCCCTCAGTGTTGGTAAGAAAATGGAAATTAAATCCTTATTATCTAGAATTTCTTTTGGTGTTCCTTCATATCTTCTCAAGCCTTCTATAAATCCGTCATCGTCAAGATGATAAATTGGATGAGGTTCTTTATATAATGGTGCTCGTCCTCCTGATATTATTATTCCTCTTGGATTTATGTAATCCGAATTTTTAATTCTTAATGCAAGTTCATAAACTATTTTTGTTCCCATACTGTGTCCAAATAAATAATAAGGTTTTCTAAAATCAAAATTTTCTTTCATATCTTCAAATAAACTATCCACTAGGATGTTAATGTCACTTATAGCCTTTTCAGAAAACCTGTTTTCTCTTCCTGGATATTGAGCAACAAGTAATTTTATATCTTCAAATTCATCTTTCCATTTTCTAAATGCAGACACTCCACCACCTGCAAACGGGAATATAAAAAGATTTGCTATTATATTATTTTCATTAATTTCTTTATTTAATATTTCAAAGTTTTTTGACATAAATTCACCTTTTTATTTATTTTCTGTTAGTATTGGCTAACTCAAAATTATCATATACCATTTGATAGCTTTTATCAATAGCTTTGAGATGTTTTTAAAAATATAATTTTAAAAATAAAAATAGCATAGACATCTCATTATGCGAGTCATCTATGCTATTTACTATAAATTATAATCGAAATGTTTTTTTAATTTTTCAAAAGTTTCATCAGAAATAACATGCTCTATAAGACAAGCTTCGTCTTCAGCATTTTTTGCATCTATTCCAAGTCTTATAAATACGTCCGTCAAATATTTATGCCTTGTATACATTTTTTTGCAAAATGTTTTTGACTCCTCTGTTAAGTGTATTATTTTATCTTCACCATAAATAATCAACCCTTTATTTTCAAGTTTTTTTAGCATTCTTGTAATAGTGGGTCTTTTATACTCTAAGTAATTAGCAAGATCCATGTTTCTTACTTCATCTTTTTCCAAAGATAAAATATATATAGCTTCTAAATAATTTTCCTCTGCAAATTCCCTGTGTAGAATGGATTATCCCTCCCTCAAAAATAAAAATAATTACATCCAGATTTAGTAAATACGAAATTAAAGAACTTAAAAAATGATTTCCTTAATATTTATACTATTTCATTATACTTATAAAGCTCCTTATTTAAAAGTAAATTTCGCAATAATCCTTGAATTTTATCTTATATTGTTTATTTGCATCAATAAATGCGGTATAATTAATAAAACTGAATAAACGCTTAGCGCTTATAACTTTAATAGCAAGCACAGTAAGTGAGTACCCGCTTACGAAAAATTGATGAAGCAGAACCTTTATGGACTGCTTCTTTTTTTATCAATTTTACCTTGTTAAGGAGAACCCTAAGACCCCAATAATTTATTATAAGGAGATATACTATGGATAATAGAAAAAGAAATAATCAACTAAAAATATATTTAACAGATGAAGAAAAAGAAGTTTTTGAAAAGAAAATGAAACTTGCAAATTGCAAAACTATGTCCCACTTTCTTAGGAAATGTGTATTAGAAAAAGAAATTTATGTTGTAGATTTAGAACCATTTAGGAATCTACAATGGTTACTTTCAAATGCTACGAATAATATAAATCAGATTGCAAAAGCTACTAATACAACTGGTGTTATTTACAAAAATGAAATTGAATCAATGAATAAACAGATAGAAAAATTATCAAAAGAAATATGGCAGATCCATTCCCTACTTCTCAACAAATCAAAGGAAAGTTCTGGTGATTAGTATGGCAATTACAAAAATACATCCTATAAAATCAACTCTAAATTTGGCAATAGATTACATTACTAAGAGCGAAAAAACTGATGAGAAAATCTTGGTATCTTCATTCAAATGTCATCCATCTACTGCCCATATTCAATTTATAAAAACACGAGAAGACAATGATACTAATGGTACAGTTTTGGCTAGGCATTTAATCCAATCTTTTCTACCAGGAGAGGTTGATCCTATAAAAGCTCACGAAATTGGAATGGAATTATGTAAGAAAATTTTAAAAGAAGATTATGAATTTGTTCTTGCAACTCATGTAGATAAAGGGCATATCCACAACCATATTATTTTTAATAATGTTAATTACAAGACTGGTAAATGCTACCAATCTAATAAAAAATCTTACCATAAAATTAGGTATCAAAGTGACGAATTATGTAAAGAAAATAAGCTTTCAGTCATTGATGAATATTATGAAGCTTACAAAAGAAAATATAAAACTGCTGGTAAATCTTGGTACGAATATGACCAAAACAAGAAAGGAAATTCTTGGAAGTCTAAACTTCAATTTGATATAGATAGAATGATTAATAAGTCTAAATCTTGGGAAGAATTTTTAGAAAATATGGAATCTCTTGATTATGAAATTAAGTTTGGTAAACACATTGCTTTTCGTCATAAAGATAAGAAAAGATTCACAAGAGCTAAGACTATCGGAGAAGATTATACTGAGGAAAAAATTAAAGAGAGAATAGATTTAGCTATCAAAAATAAAGCTAACCCTATTAAAAAGCGAGTAGGAAATGTTATTGATATATCTACTAATAAAAAAGCTCAATCCTCAAAAGGTTATGAAGCTTGGGCAAGAAAACACAATATCAAAACAATGGCTGACTCGATAATTAAGCTTAGAGAACAAGGAATTAACTCTATCACACAACTCGATGAGCTAATCAAAAAATCTGCCGATGATAGACAAGACTTGTTAAATAAAATAAAGAAGATTGAAACTGAAATGAAGAGTTTATCCCAAGATATGGAAAATATAAATACTATAAATAAGTATCGTGAAATATATAAATACCACAAGAAAAATCCTGAAGATAAACAATTTGCAGAAGAATATTATAGTGAACTTTCCGTCTATAAAATAGCTGCTCAAAACATACTAAAGAACTATAAAAAGCTACCCAACACAAAAGAAATACTATCAAACCTAGATAAATTGCAAGAAAAAAAGAACACCCTTATGCAAGAGTATTCTTTGAATAAAGAACAATTTTCTGACCTTGTTCAGTATAGGAAAAACTATGAAAATTATTATGGGAAGGAGGTGGAGAGGTAGCTTCTCTCCATCATCATTTATTACCAAGTTGATGGTTTATGTTCTATTCCATACTCAATTAAATCTTCAATATTATCTTTAATATCGCTATAAACATTTTTGCTTGATAAGTATACAGAATCAAAACATTTAACATATTTTGAAAGTTTTTCACCTTCTAATGTTAAATAATCAAAAGGATTGTTGCCCTTATCATCTTGCTCTCCCAATGCATTCTCCAACTTGTGGATATAAATTCCAACAATACCTTTGTTTAACTCGTACGCTTTTTTTATTTCATAATTTATCCATTTTCTATTTGCTGTTTCTTCTCCAATCAAGACAACTAAACATGAACGCTTGTTTAACTGTTCATCAATCCATTCTTTAATTTTGCTTTCAGTTTTTTCTTTTACTTCCTCCCAGTCATTATCTGAAAAGGTAGAACTACTGTCTACTTTCCCCATGTTGCGAACCTGTCCTGCCCTCCAATTATCATTGTCGTAATGAAAGCTAAAAAACACCTGTCTTTTTGCCATTTAAAACTCCTCCTTATTTAATATTTTAACTGCTTGCACTATGTTTTTAATAAACATATCTATATCGCCATCGCATTGTTTATTTGCCTGTTCAATTGCACTTATTATATTTTCATCTGAAATTTCTTGAGTTGTTTTATTATATATTTCTTTAGCTGCCCCACCAGTATGTTCAATAGGCAAACATACTAATCCATGCTTTTTACATAACTCAAATTCATCCATCACTCCATGTGCAATATCTTCTGTTTCTTTATTTCCAAAAATGAATATAGCGATACCACAATTTTCAATCATCTGCTCTCTATTTTCTATATATAGCTTATCTAAATCAATATCTAATGAACTATTTTGAGGAAAAGGCATAAGCGTTAAAAAATCATTTATTTTGGACTTATGAGCCAAACAATAATCTGCAACTCCATTTAATACAAATTCACCGACACCTTTACCATATCCATTCACAATATGATAACCATTTTTTGATAGTTCAAAAGATAGTTTATGAATAAAATTTTCTCCAATTTCCTGAGAATAAGTCGAATAGGAGTACGCACTACCCGATATAAATATTGTTTTCCTTCTAAATCTATCAACAAGAGTACTTAATATTTCAGTGATTTCATCATATTTATTTACTAAACATGTAAAAATACCATATCTATTTAGATCTTCAATTTGTAGCTCCTGTCTTGCTTTTTTGTATTCATAATCCTCATCGGTATCTTGGATCCTTTTCATAATACAATAATGTTTTCTTGTATTCTTTTCATCTAGCAATACCCTTAATCTTCCAATTACATAGTTAAAGTTTGGATCTTCAAAACTAAATCCTAAAAATAGAAATGTCTCGGTAAGCAAATCTCCCTCTAAAACTTCTCTGAATAACTTTCTTTTGTTATATCCAAATTCTTCATAATCACTTCTTGTAAGTACTGCATCTTCAGGAGTTTCTACATCTCCGTGTAGTTTATAAACGATTGCATCAAAATCATGATTTGTACCTCTTAATTGCTCATCTGTTGTTTTTACATAAGGCTTTTTCATATTATCTTCTAAAGCTTTTTCAATTAACTTATCATAATTAGTCGTCCAAAAAGTGGAAATCGGTAACTGTGATAATAGTTTATGATTATCAGTAGGTTTTAGTAATTGAGAAAATTGCACTTTGATCAAGTCATCTATTGATGTTCTCTTCTTTGAATTAGCATAATACTGAGCTAAGCTAACCAAATCATTTTCTTTTTCAACATTTAACCCAATTTCTTTTGCAGGCTCTCTTAGAAGTTCTTTCCAACTACAAAATCCAGCAGGAATTGATAATCCTGCTCCAATAAAAGCTCCCAATTCATCACTTTTAATGGCTTTTTCAATTTCTCTAATCAAATCTTTTTTAGATACTTCACCTTTAATAATAAACACCTCCCCTTATTTTCTCGATCCTAAAAACTTATCTTCATTCATTTGAATTTTCCTTTATCCAATATAAATTAGCTTCCAGCAAATTTACAATATCTTCATCTGTTTCATAACATGTTAAATTTATCTTTTTTATAAGTTTACTATCAATAATTCTCTGAATTAGTGCCGCAGAAAGGATTCCAGAGCCAGCTCCTGGATCAAGAATAGATATTTCATCTCTTTTAATATTTAAGTCAATTAAAGATGCCATAAATTTTGCTGTTTCTTTACTCGTAAAAAACTGTCCTATTCTTTTTCGAGTTTCTTTAGATGCGATCTTAATATATTCATTTGTCTTATCTAAAACATAATCAATCATTTTCATCTTTAACTAACTCCATAATTTCGCAAAGATTACAATTTAATCCTTCACATATTCTTAACAATACGTCAGTTGTAATATTCTCCCCATTTTTCATTTTATAAAATGTACTTCTACTAATATTTGTTTTTTCCATTAATTCTGTGTTATTTAAATCTAGGTCAATCATTTTTTTAAATAGCTTTTTATAGCTGATTTTTAACATGACTATCTCTCCATTCATGAATTCTATATCAATTATATTATAGCATAAATCTTCACTTTTTTCATAATATTATTCACTTTTCTAAAACACAAATACAAAAAAATAAAGGCAGTCCGAAGACTGCCGATACTTATCTCTCATCTCTTTAATTATAGAAAGTAAATAAAGAATTTCCCTAAGATATGGAAAATATAAATACTGTAATAAGCATCGTGAAATGTATAAATACCATACGAAAAATCCTTAAGATAAATCTGTAATGAATACCAATGTTTCTGAATATCTTTTAATTTAAATAATCTTACAGTCCTATATACATGTTTAACAAACTCTATTTTACAATTCGAAAATCTCATCTGCAACTTCGTTCAAAAACTCAATGTCATGGGAAACAATAAAAATTATTTTATCTTTATTTCTATATTTTTTAATCAGTTCAGATATTTTTATCATATTGGAATAATCCATGCCGCTAGTTGGCTCATCATAGTAAACAAAAGTAGAGTCTTTACACATTATGGACGCTATTGCAAGTCTTTGCTTTTGTCCTCCTGATAAGCTCATTGGGTGTCTTTCTATAAATTCGTCCAGGCCTAAATCTTTTAATATGATTTTTGCCTCTTCTTCATCAAAATTCTTTACACCTAGGCTAAGCTCTTTGAATACTTCATCTGTAAATAATTGATGATTTACGTCTTGCATAACAAGTGAAGAGTTTTTGAGTCTTTCTTTTTTAGATAGTTTCTCACCTTTAAAATAAATTTCTTCTTTTGATTTTTTCTCAAGGCCAATTAAACATCTTAAAAGCGTTGACTTCCCTCGTCCGTTGGATCCTATTATGCCGTAAATTTTACCAAGTTTAAAAGAAATGTTTTTTACACTTAAATATTCATCATCATTAAATTTATAGCTAAGATTTTTTATCTGATACTCTCCACCATCTTTTAAATAAGGAACTTCTAATTTACTTAATTCTTTATCTCTTAAACTTAAAGCGTTCAATTTATTTTTATCAAACTTTAAAATTTCACTTCTAGTATAAGTTTTTTTAAGTTTACACTTATCTATTAAAAATACACGGTCAACTATATCCATTAAATAATAGATTCTATGCTCAGCTACAATTATGCTTATGCCTTTGCCTTTAAGTATTTTGAGCATATTTGTCAAAACATCTATGCTTTTAATATCTAAATTCGATGAAGGCTCATCCATAACTATAATCTTTGTGCCCGCTATATAAGAAGCAGCAATGCAAATAATTTGTTTTTCACCGCCGGATAGATTAAATATATTTCTATTCAAAAGATTTTTTATCGGGAATATTTCAAGCATGTCCTTTAAACGCCTGTCCATTTCTTCTCTTGCAAGTCCAATATTTTCTAAATAAAACAATAATTCTACTGTCGTATTAACATTAAAGAAATATGTCTTAGGATTTTGAAAAACAGTTGAGACAAGCATTGAGATTTGATAAAGCTCCAACTCTTTTATATTTTTACCATCAATAATTATTTCGCCCTTTGTTTTTGCGTTATCATACCTTACAGCTAGTCCGTTGATAGAATTTATTAAAGATGACTTACCACTTCCACTTTTTCCTGTAAATAGCACACACTCTCCCTCGGCTATGGATAGTGATACATCATCTAATATATGCTCTTCACCGTAATCAAGACTTAAGTTTTTAACTTCTACCATATTAAGCCTCCTACAATAAGTCCAAAAACTGCTAAAACATAAACAAAATCAATTAGCGTTATCTTTACACGGATATATCTAGTCTTAGCAATTGGATTTTCTATTGCCTTTGTTTCTGCCGCTTTTGAAATATCATCTGCAATGTTTGAAGATATAATTAGTAATGGCACTGAAACATATTCAAGATATTTGATTGGGTTTTTAAAATTTATACCTCTTACTCTCATAGCCATTTTGATGTTTTTCTTCTCTTCTTTAAAAGATGGAAAGAACCTAAACATAACCGCAACAGGTATGGAAAGATTTTTTGAAATTTTAAGCTTATCCATTGATGAAATTATTGCACCTACATCAGAGGTTTTTATCATGAAGCTTGCTGCCATAAATGGCAATAAAAACATTCTGAAGATAATAAATAAGCTTAAAAACATCTTAATTATTGGATTTATATTAGATAGCACCATAAAATTAGGTAAAGCATATAATATTGCACATAAAAGTATCCATTTGAAAAGTGTTTTTTTGTATCCATTCAAATAAAATAAAATACCAATAATACAAGCAATTGCTAGCTCAAAACGGATGTTTAAGCTATGCACAACAGTTAAGCCTGTAAGAAATACGACTAATAACTTACTTATTGGGTTGAGATTAAAGGGAGAATTCGAAGAAAAGCTAGGCATTATACAATGCCTGCTTTTTCAAAGTGTTTTTTCAATAGAGCCTTTCCTATATATGCCCCAATAATTCCTCCTAGGAAAGCACCTAAGGCTACTAAAGCCATGTGAGGATAAGTTATTAGATTTTCCAATGCATCAACATAATCTTTTCCCATCATCATAGATAATTCAATATATTTTTCTTTAGCTAAAAGCATTTGCATTAATGATCCACAAATCCACGTACAAAATACTGCATAAGAAAGCATATTATATTTAAATGAATTATAATTACCAATCTTTCTAATTAATTCTGCAACCATCATTACTATCAATGAAAATAATGGCAATACATAAGTATGTCCCATAGCAAACATCACAAGTGGTGATATCATGCCGAGAATAAATAGTGCCCATGGTTTTTGAACCTTAGTCATAAATAACATAACTACAGTCCCTGCGATTATTCCCAAAACTGTTGGGTATATTAAAAACAATATTGGGACCATACCCATCATACCAACACCAAACATCAAGGCGAAATAAATTACGGCAAAAACACCGATGCTTACTAAATCTTTTACTTTTAATTTTTTATTATCCATTTATTCCTCCTAATAAATAAATTCTTCTGCCATTTTTGTCTTTTCTATTAAATTTTTGTAAACTTTTGATTTTTGTAAAAGCTCTTCATGCTTACCTTCGCTTTCTACTTTTCCGTTTTCAAGAACCACTATCTTGTCAGCATTTTCTATGGATTTCATTCTGTGTGAAATGATAACAACAGTTTTATCTTTAACTAAATTATTTAAGGACTCTTGAATCTTTTTCTCGTTGTCAACGTCAAGGCTTGCTACTATCTCATCTAAAATCAATATCGGTGCATCTTTTAAGAAGGCTCTGGCTATTGATAATCTTTGTCTTTCTCCTCCTGATAGTTCAGCTCCGTTCTCACCAATAACTGTATCGAAACCCTTATCCATCTTTTCTATAAAATCTGTACAGTTTGCAAGTTTTGCTGCTCTTTTAACCTCTTCGTCACTTGCATCTTGCTTACCAAGTCTAATATTTTCCATAACGCTTTGATTAAAGAGAACCACATCTTGGAAAACTATTGAGACCTTATCAAAAAGAGATTCTGTTGATATTTCTTTTATATTTTTGCCATCGATTAGGATTTGTCCCTTGTCATAATCATAAAGTCTTGATATAAGTTTCAAGATAGTTGTTTTGCCGCATCCGCTTGCACCTACCAAAGCAGTAACCTCTCCCTGCTTAGCTTTAAAACTTACACCATTTAAAACTTTTGCGTCTTTATTGTAAGCAAACTCAACATCTTTTAGATCAATATCAAATTTTTTTAAGCTATAGTCATCGCCTTCTTGTAAATCTTGATTTTGAATTTCTTTTAATCTTTCAATTTTTGGCGTTAAATAAAATATTTCCATCAAGCCCGCTTTAGATGCATCTAAAGCGTCTTTTATCTTCATAGCAGCTAGTAAATATCCTATAAGGTAGAGAGAATTTATCTCTTTATTAATAATTAGATTTACGCCGACAAATATCACAACAGCAAGAGATATAAAGCTAAATATTGAAGATATAGACAAAGTTAAAATTGTAGTTACTTCGTACTTTAAGTGTACTCTCTCACTATCTTCCATTTTTTTATATAAATCATCTTTAATATCCTTCGATAAATTATATGCTTTAATCTCCATTTGCATTTCGATATTTTCTTGAAAGCTTTCTGAGTTTTTTCTTAAGACATCATAATGTCTATTCTGTCTATTAACCTGATATTTTTTAGATAAAGGTATAAATATAAAGCTTAAAATAGATGGAATAATTACAGCTAAACCCATCTTGACATTGCCCGCTAGCATCATTACAGACATTAATGGGAAAAACAGTACCATGCCGCCCACCTTTGGTATTGCGTGGCTCATTGCATGCTCTATGCCTGCAATATCAGCCATGATTGTTTGTGAAATGTCGGAAATGTCATGTTTAGAAAAGTAAGATAGAGGTAATTTTGATAAATTCTCCGCTGTCCTTATTCTTAAATCTGCACTTTCTTGATAGGTTGTGTTATATAATTTATCGTATTCGATAGAAAGCAAAATATACATTGCTATCAAAGTCAAAACTGAGAATACTATATAAAAGCCATTGCTTTTGCCCATATTTTCCAAAACTTCCTGAGCAAAAATCATAAGTAATATGGCAGGAAGCATGTTTATACAATAAACGAAAAATGTAGCCAGTGTTGCTTTACTTAAATTTCTTGCTCCTTTATCTGTAAGAGCAAATCTTTTTTTATAAAACTCTTTCATTTGAAACCCTCCATTCATTCGCACTGTTAAACATCTCTTGCAGGCTCTTATACCTTGTATCTTTTGACATTAATTCTTTGTCAGACCCTCTTTCTATAATTTTTCCACTATCCATAACAATAATTTCATCAAGGTCTTTAATTGTAGATAGTCTGTGTGCAATCATGATAACTGTTTTATCCTTCATAAGATTTTTGAAAGCTTTTTGCAATTCAAACTCGTTATCTGGGTCAATAGATGCTGATGCTTCATCCATAATAATAATTTTGGAATCCTTTAAAATTGCTCTAGCAATTGCAATTCTTTGTTTTTCTCCACCGGATAAATAAACACCTTTTGAGCCTATGATTGTATTTTCTCTTTCTGGGAATTTGTCTAATATTAAATCACATCCTGCTAATTTTAAGGCTCTCATAACGTCATCTTTCGTCGCATCTTTATTAGCTAAAGCAACATTATCATAAATGCTCTTCTTGAATAATTTTGAATCTTGAAAAACAAAGGAAACGGCTTTAATTAAGGCTTCATCAGAATATTCACTTATTGCTATCCCGCCTATCTTTATGCTTCCTTCATTAACATTGTAAAAACCTGATATAAGTTTTGCTACTGTTGATTTGCCTGATCCAGATGAACCGACAAGTGCGTAGGACTTTCCTTCTTCTAAATTAAAGGATAAATTTTCAATGACAGCTTTATCATTATAAGCAAAGCTTACATTGTCAAAGTCTATATTATAGTTTTTAAAATTATTGACATTACCATGCACTAATTTGTCTTTTTGCATATCTTCGTAAAGCGCCTCTAAAGTATCTACTGCATAATTCCCTTGAGAAATATACATGGAGTACCACATTATTCTCGTGAATGAAACAAAGAGAACTCCTGATAAAAATATAATCATGATAAGCTCAAGTAAAATCACCTTTGCGCTACCTAAGCTTGTCATAAAATAAACTATAGGAATAATTAAAATTGCAATCAGTCCAAAAAATAACCATTGATATAAAACATAAGGCTTTTTACAAGATAGGGAATAATCATAAGCATACTTTGAGTAATCTTTTATCGCCTTATAAAAGCTTTTAAAAGACTCTACATTTGCTTTAAATATTTTTACAACTTGCATTCCTCTCACATACTCAACAGTTTCAGCACTTAGTTTAGATAGGGCCTCTTGGTATATCTTCATAAATTCTTGCTCGCCCATCATCGCCCCTAAAATTAAGCCGCCAATTATAGTAAGAGCAAGCAAAGTTATACCAACCCTTATACTTACTATAAAGCCAAGTACAAGGACAAGTACGGGTGTAACTATTGCCTGAGAGCTATCTGGAATCATGTGAGCTACAACCTGATGAGTTTGTGCTGCATTATCATCTATGATCTTTCTTATCTGACCAGAGGGATTTAAGTCAAAGAACCTAAAACTTGCTTTCTCTAAGCCATCAATCCCCCTCTTTCTTAAATTTGTTTCAAGCCTAAATCCCAATATATGTGAAAACAGTCCTGAGACAAAATAAAATATCGCTCCACTTGTTAGTGTAATAACAGATTTTAATGCTATGCTCTCTGCACCAGATAAATTTGAATTAATTATTAACCTATCTAAAAATTTGTAGATTAAGTAATATCCATATACCGTAAGCACAGCAGATATAGCAGAAAAAACTATAGCTAAAACCCCAAGATATTTTTTATCCTGTACATAAGCAAATAGTTTTTTGTAAATCTTCATAATCATATCTCCTTTCTTTGATATTCCTTTTAGATATAAATTTGCTTTATTGATAATTACTATCATTGCTTTTCTATTATACATCTGTTATAATGACTAATACAATAGTTTTGAATTAATAAGGCTAATTGGAATATTGTCTAAAAGGGATAGGCGCATTATGACATATTATGATTTTGTAAAAGAATATATGAAGGTAGATGAATGTAAAAACAATAAGAAGTATTCAAGTGCAGGGCACACTTTTTGTTGGAAAAAAGAGGATTTAACCTATGCAGAAAGGCTTTATTGGTTTTATGAGGGAGATGGATTTATTATTGATATCCATGATTTTTATATCAGAGAAGAAATAATTCAAAATAATACTTATAGTATGGCAGATTATGTTTCAATATACACAAGCTACATTGTCAGCGCAAACGGCGAGAGATTTAGTCCTTATCAAACACTTACTGCAAACTCATTATGTACTTTTGACTTTGACAATATAAAAGACGATTTTGTTTTTTTATTACACGAGAATTGTTGTTATCTTGCTGTTTCCATTGGTTTTAAAAAAGAGCTAATAGAAAAACATTTAGCATCTATTAACATTCATCCAGAATCATTTTATTCAGCTTTACTTCAACCGAATCAAATAATTCTTACTAAATCCTTAGAAAAAGTAGCAATGGAAATTTTAAATTGTAAGATGGACTCTCCAGCCGCTGATTTTTTCTTTAAAGCCAAAGCAAATGAATGGGTAAGTATTGTAATCGACACCTACTTAAATAGGAAAAAATATAAAATTGAATCTGATGATAATAAAGCACTTGAAGATGTAGCCAGATTTTTAGATAATCATTTCGCCATGAATGTAAATCAGGAAACTCTCGAAAAAATATCTAAAATGAGCGGAACAAAATTAAAAAATTTGTTCAAAGAAAAATATTGTCAAAGCATTACAGAATACACCCAAAGAAAAAGAATGAATGTAGCTGAAACTCTTCTCTTAAATACCAAACTACCTATAAAGGAAATAGCTGAATCTGTTGGATACGCATCCCATAGCAAATTTTCCATTTATTACAAAAGATACAAGGGAAAACTTCCAAGTGAAGTCCGTAATTTAGTTTGCAAGGAGCACAAGTTAAAATGCGATTATTGTGATTAAGTATTTTTTTACAAGCAATATTTTTGTATGAGTTTAAGTGGATATGCATATATGACCTAAATAAATTAGATTAAAAAAATGAGCAAAAAAAATAAAGGCAGTCCGAAGACTGCCGATATTTATCTCTCTGTTCCTTTGCTATGTTCTTTCTTATTTGACTTAGCTTTATCATCTGCCTTAAAGCTTTTTATTTGCCCTAATATGGACTTTTTATCCTTGTCTTGACTCTTTGCTCGTTCTTTTGCTTTTAAGAGTTTAGAAGACAAAATACGGACATTCTTATGATCCTTCCCGTTGTTGTCAATGCTTGTTTTTACTTGACCAAATATTTTAACAAAATCTCCTTGTTTTAGGTTATCTAAATCTTTTGTCTTATCTCCATAAGCTGAGCAATTGGTATAAACTTTATTTCCATCTTCATCTTTTGAAACAATTGAAAAATTACTTACCTTGAACTTTTCTCCATTAGCATTTTCTCTTTCAAGATTTTCTACTTCGCCAACTATATTACCCACGAGATTTATGAGGTCGTCTTTTTCTTCAAGTTCATTGGTATTTTCAACAATCTTACCTTGTTCTTTCATATCATCAATCATATAGTCAAAGTCATCACTTAGTAGACCTGTTGTGTCATTGTTCATATATAAAACATAGACTTCTTCAAGTGCCTTTTCATCAGTAACACCTTTTTCTATACTCACAAGTGCTTTTATAAAGTCCTTGTAGTTATCATTCATCATTTCTTCTAAGTTTTCTCTAATATCTTTATATTCCATATTTTCCTCCTTGTACTAAATAAGGAGAGCCTTTCCCCCTCCTCTATCTTTCTTGTCCTTTTTCACTTTTTACTTGATTTTTATCTTTTTCTTCTTCTGATTTAAATTTTGATATTTGTCCCAATATTGATGGCTTCTCTTCCCTTGCGTGAAGATTATCCTCTACATCATAAGTTGATTCAAAGTAATCACTATCTTTAAAATCATTGTCATACCTATCTGGTATTCCATCATTATCAAGATCTTTTGCTAGTGGATCATAGAAGTTTCCATCATTATCTATTTCTAAGCCTAAAGCTTGTTTTAAATCTTCTTCATCAACTGATACCAGATCATCAAAACTTGACATCTTTATGACTTCGGTCATATCTTTAATGGCTTGTGAGTTAGATATATCTTCTTCTACAAAAGATTCTGTTCTAATAGCTACATCATCTACATACTGAGTCCATGTTTTTTCTTCCAAATTTACCTCATATTGGATAGAGTGCTTACCATCAGGTGTTTCTGTATAGGCAAGTCCTATATGGCTTAAATCAGGATATAGCTTGTCAAAGTCTTCATAGCTATTAGATTCCGAAAACTCATAGTTAGAATAATCTACTATCGCCCTCTTTAAATCTTCTAATAGTGGTGATTGGTTTTCTAATTCTTCTACTTCTCCCATATCTAAAAGTTTATTAATTTCAGCTAGCCTTAGTGTCTTATCCCTTAACTCATCTGCTTTTTCAAATGGTTTGGTCAATTCTACTTTGGCATTTTCTAAAGATTCTTTATAATTTTCAAGATTTTGATTTAACCTTTCAAGTCTTGCAGGCATTTTTTCAATGGCATTATCAAGCCTTGTTATATTACCATCAGTAGAGTTTGAAAACTCTCCGAAGTATTCTGCTTTTCCTAGAAGTTTAAAGGTGTGAGCATTAGTCATAAAGTTATATGAAACTTGTAAGTCTAAATTCCTATATTTACCAATAACCTTACTATCATTTATCTTTACCTTTTTTATTTCTTCTAATAGCTTCTCTCCAGCCTCTTTCTTATCTAAAATCTTATTTGCACCAAGACTTATTGAAGTAAATTTGCTATCTCCTTCTCCTAATTTCTCAACATTTGCAATATCTTCTTTAACTTCTTGTATTTCCATTTCAGTTTTTAAAATACTTTGAGGATAAATTTTATTTACCTTATCTTCAAGCTTATATTTATTAGACTTGTAGTTTGCTTCAAGCATTTTTAATTTTGTAACTTCGTTATCTAAATCCATTTTTTCTTTAATTAGAGGATTCCCCGTAGCTAGAGCCTTAATTTCTGAATAAGATAGGCTTGCTTCATCAACATCTTCTGCAACACGCACAGGTGTCTTGCTTGTCATAATTTGAGAAATGAATTTTTGCTTATTCTCTATTGTCTGCCATAAATAAGCATCAAAGGTATTTTCTGTTACATATCTAAAGATATTTACCTTATCATTTTCATTGCCTTGACGAACAATTCTACCACTTCTTTGCTCTAGGTCAGACGGTCTCCAAGGGACGTCTAAATCATGTAAGGCTATCAGTTTATTCTGTACATTTGTACCTGCTCCCATTTTTTGCGTAGAACCTAATAATACTCTTACTTCTCCTCTTCTTACCTTGGAGAATAATTCGTCTTTTTGTTTGTCTGTATCTGCTTCGTGGATAAAGGCTATTTCTTCTTTAGGTATTCCCATATTCACTAGCTTATTTCTAATATCATCATAGATATTAAACTCCCCATCTCCTTTTGGTGTGGACATATCCGAAAATACTAATTGGGTCGATGAATTTTCTTTTGTCTTATCCCAGATCGAAAAGATATTTTTAACGCATACATTTACCTTTGAATTAGGATCATCGGGAAGTAGTGGATTTATTAATCTCTGGTCTAAGGCAAGTTTTTTACCATCATTTGTAATCTTTAGCATATTATCTTCTGTTGGTTCTACTTGATTATTTCTAACTGCGTCAGCTCTTTCTGAAATAGCTTCTAATATTTCTTTTTGTTCCTCAGTAGGTTTTGTTTTAATAACTTCAAAATTTGCTTCTGGTACTGGCAAATTTAACATATCTGAAGTCTTTATATCTGCTACTTCTTTAAACATAGACATCAGTTCTGGCAAGTTATAAAACTTTGAAAATCTTGTCTTTTGCCTATATCCAGTACCTTCTGGAGATAATTCAAAGGTGTTTTCTGTTTCTCCAAAAGTTGAAGCCCAAGCGTCAAAATGTTCTAATCCTCTTGCCTTTAAATCGTCATATTGAAGGTATCTTTGCATGGTATAAAGCTCTGTCATTGAATTTGATATTGGTGTACCAGTAGCAAATACAACTCCCTTTCCATCTGTCATTTCATCCATATACCTACATTTCATATACATATCTGAAGACTTAAAAGCTTCACTTTGACCGATACGAAGGTATTTGACCAAGTAATAAATGATGATGGTTCTAAGACTTCTGTATTGAATAAAAAAGAAACTATGCTTGCAAGTCAAAAGCAAGAACTGATTAAAGAAGAATTTAAGAATTGGATATTTGAAGATCCTGATAGAAGATATAGGTTAGAAAAGATTTATAATGAAAAATTCAATTCAATTAGAAATAGAGAATTTGATGGCTCTAACTTAACTTTTGATGGAATGAATACAGAAATCAGACTTCGAGAACATCAGAAAAACGCTATAGCAAGGACTCTTTATGGTGGAAATACACTGCTTGCCCATGTAGTAGGAGCAGGAAAGACTTTTGAAATGGTAGCTTCTGCTATGGAATCTAAAAAGTTAGGACTTGCAAGTAAGTCATTATTTGTAGTTCCTAACCATCTAACCACTCAAATTGGGAGAGAGTTTATGCAGTTATATCCGTCAGCAAATATTATGGTGGCCGATAAAAAAGACTTCCAACCTAAAAATAGAAAAAGATTTATTGGTAGGATTGCAACAGGAGAATATGATGCGGTCATCATAGGACACTCTCAATTTGAAAAAATACCTATGTCTAAGGAATACCAAGTAAGGCATATACAAGACCAAATAGATGATATAGTTTCCTTTATTGATGAGAACAAAAGAAATAGAGGAGAAAATTTCACTGTAAAACAACTGGAAAAGACAAAGAAGAAACTCTTGGTAAGACTGGAAAAACTAAATGATGACTTTAAAAAAGATGATGTAATAACCTTTGAAGAACTAGGAGTAGATAAGTTATTTATAGACGAAGCTCATAATTACAAAAACCTATTCTTGCATACAAAGATGAGAAATGTTGCGGGTATCGGTCAAAGTGAAGCTTTTAAGTCTTCAGATA
>Ga0115847_100077_pt1 | contig 21249 bp, 20 predicted proteins | sample InSIn5SAF170_FD_83861 | JGI IMG/M metagenome (GOLD analysis project Ga0115847, IMG submission 83861)
CCCCCTCGCCATCACATCCAACTCAAGTTTCGCGGTCGAACACGCCAAGTCGATCATTGCCGCATTTCAAAGCAGGTCAATGGATAGATCTTTTCCTTCCCGGCATTCAGAAACCAGGCGGATTCACTATCACTTCTGCACCCCCACCCCTTACTTCCTCGCTCACATCAATCAGTATCCCAGTGGCTACTGACTTGAAGAAGTTGGAAGAAGGGGAAGGAGAAGACTATCTGGAATTGGCCATCCAAAAATCACCTCAAAACCCAGCTGCAGCCTGGTTATGGCGAGATGAGAAAGAGGTGCTGGGACAGCGAGTAAAAGTTAGAGTCGGTGGTAGTTTCGTATGGCCTCCTCCTGGCTTTGATGGTTCTCTGAAGGGATTGAAGAGGGTTGTATTTATTGCTGGTGGCGTGGGGATCAATCCTTTCATGAGTATGCTGAGTTATATTGCGAGAATCAAGGAGGAGAAAGGGAGAGAGGTTGGGTCTAAGGAAGGACGCTTAAGGTTCCAGGTTGTGCTGCTCTATAGCTCGAAGGATGTCTCTGATAAAGAAGGAGAGGTTCTGTTCGAGGAGAGATTGAGGAGGGTATTTAGGGTTCTTGGTAAGGAAGGAGAAATGACGTTATTCTTGACAGGTGAAGACAAGGGTGATGATGAGGGAAGGGGGAAAGTGGAGAGGAGAAGGATTGAGAAGAAAAATTTATTAGATGTGCTTGGGGATGTGGAAGAGAGGGAGGGGACTGTCTGTTATATTTGTGGTGTCCCGAGTATGACCGATGAGTTTGTGGAGCTTTTGAAGAAGGTGAAGGGGATGAGACCGGAGAATGTGCTTTGCGAACGGTGGTGGTAAGCATGGAGAGCATGACATGTATTCTCTTGAAATTAATGATGAAATGCTAGCGCTGCAAGGTTGTGTATGCTTGTGGGATTGTCTTGCGATTGGTCGCTCAACGCATGTATGTTATGTCGTTTTTTCTCTGCACTGCATCACGGACGTAACAACAGAGTCCGTTGACTGGACTCTGATTACTACTCTTGAGTATCTAGCTCAGCTGCTTCAGAGCAGCTAAGTGGACTGTGAAAAGGAGTTAAAGGTGATTTTGTATGTACAGCCATATTTAGTCGTTTCTCTGTAGCTACCTATCAAAGACTTCCGGTAAGGATTAGTCACATCGCTTTTGCAAAGTGTAAAGCGTATGCTCACGTCCTCCTCGTCAGAGGAGATCCTGGGTCCTTGAAGAAACGTTGTCTGAACGCAATGCGCTCTCAGCCACTAATGTAGTTGCTCGAAAATTGCTTGAACCAGTACAATGATATCCAGACCGAGGAGTATAAAATGAACTGGCTACACTGTATTCATGCTCCGACTGTTTGTCGATTGAGATGAAATTAGGGTTATAATTGACAGTTTGTGGCAGTGTCTATACAAACTTAGCCAAATATTTCTTGTTCGGCATAAACAAGAGACCTTTAAAGGTATAATTTTCTGACTTATAAGTAGTGAACGACGACTGACTGTTACTTGGCCATCGATGACAGCTCTTGTCATCTGTTAGGATTCGAGTCTTAACTAGCTGGTCCTGTGTCATTCACACATTGTCTCTGTATCCATGAGAAGAATGAAGAGACCTGTCTCAAGATCATGCCTCTTCAGCAAGATGGCATTTCCGTAACACAGCTTTGCAATACTTGGTGTTGAGCATTAACTTATTGGGACTGTTTGATATGCCACTTCCACTGCCAGATGTCCCCAAATATACAGCCTAAAAGCCTTTCGAATGATAAGTACCACAGAAAATTCGTTCATGGATCCAAATTTGCATAATTGATGAACCAGTCCATATCATCATCTGGCCACCAGGAGTTTGACGTGACATTTAAATCCGTATGAAAACTCCAATCGTTGGCACTCCCGCCGATTACGACTGGCTCAGTGATATCTATTAAATTTTCATGAGCTTGGTTGGTTTGTACTGCTGCGAGATTGTCGAGCGTATGATGGCCTATCACGAATGATTGTTAGCAATCTTATCGTGTCAGGGTGTACAATTAGCATCTAATCTATTGTGATATGAACTTACTAGTCCGTCTGTTCTCGAGATTTTCAGCGAACCTAGATTCCATCCGTTGTAAGTTATAGAGACATTTCGACGCAAATCGAATGCCTAAGTTATAGTATCTTCGTAATGATTCAATGCAGACTTTCCAGCCTGCATATAGTCTTTCCTTCTGTTCATCATAAAGCGCTTCATTAAAAGAAGGCGTGAGAATAGTCACAGCTAGGACTGTGCCCGAGGTGTATAACACTAAAATGTGCCTTGTTAGCATATATGTAAGTTAAATATTATTCTGACGTACGAAACACAGTGTACCAAGCAGGTGGCACGAGAAGCGTTCCAATGTGGGGATGCAGAACTTCAATCAGTTCCTCTGCTGCGGTAGTGCATGCTTTGATGCAGCCAGACGATAATGTGTGTTGAAGGTTTGTAGCTAAATGAGATCGATGATCCTTGACACTTTCTTTGGCTAGATGTAAAACAACACGTCTGAACAGAAGTATCCGAGAATGAAGAAAGCTGTCAATGTAAACAATGGGAATGTAAGACTAATAACCAGTTGTGTGAGGACACATACCGGTGATGTAGTAGTATTGCAAATCGGAAATGAAGGTCTTCACAATCATCAGTTTCTCGAACTGCGCTGTAACGGAGAGAGTCTGGCAAATCCGCTTGCCAGTGCATGAGTTCTTCATCTAGTTTGAGAAGGCTATTGTAATCGTTCAGCGCAATATCCGATTTGCTTGTTTCGCTATCTGATGAATAGAGTAATCTTTTCAAAAGAGTCAATAGCTACTTTTGCATATATTATTGAAGCTGCCTCGTACCTCAAAATGTCAGCTGTAAGATTTGAAAGTCGCACGACAAACACAAAATAGGCACAAGTAGCTGGCACGTCGGCAGGTTGTGAACCATCAGGTTGCATTGGGTCGGATGTCAGATATTCTTCATCAATTATTTGTGGCATCGGTCCCAGATTTATATTCGGTAACATAAGTGGTCGACCAAAAGTCATACTCTGAACCCTATAGATGTTAACGGACAGTCAAAAATTATAATCAACAAAGAACACACCTATCCAACAGAACTGCATAGTACCACGTCCTTCTTCGTTCTTCTCGCTCTAGCTGACTCTCTCCAGCGACATCTGTATGTAGCGCGAGTCCTTGTGCCGCACGTAATGCCATGCCCACGAGCACCCAGCCGCGATTCGATAAACTGAATGTCTGTAAGTATTGTGCCATCAACAACAAAATCTGAACAAGTTGCAACGAGAGCTGGTCCATTAGGTTGATGGTTAGAAGACTCGTTGCCTTTTTGAAGTACCATTTTTCAGTTTTCTCGGTTGAGGACACTCTCGAAGTACTTGACTTGTTGAGATATCTGCAGCCTAGAGCAAGCAAGATATTGAGCATGCAATGTCGTATTTGTTCTATTTGACGTCTTGATTTACTTTTGCTCCTTCCAATAGAGATGTTCTCATCTTCTCCACTCCATAGAGATTGATACCTGAAGTAATTTATTCAGTGTTGGCTCAGGCCGAAGTCTTGTAATACGTACCATTTCATGAATGTCTGTTGACATACATACGGTTGCAATGGATGTGAACCCTTCCAATATCCATTCAGATAATCATCTGCCGTACGTCTCAATGGGATTGAGTACTCCTGGGGTCCTACGTTATCCTCCTCTTCCTCGGAATCACTGAACCATGGAGCAGAATTCTCTCTGGACAAGGACTGTTGAGTCAACTGATTAGAGTTGTTCTCGTTCAGCGCCTTCGAAACTTCACTCATAAATCCAACGGCACTGGAACTTCCTAGAAATGCTGGACTCTTCTCGGCTGATGGCTCCTTCTCGACGTTACGAGAAGTCATGTTGGTAAGTGGACTTTCTGCATTCCTTGTTGCATTATTTCTCGGAAATCTTTTAGACGAAATATGTGGGGACACTCCTGAAGCACTACTCATAAAAGTTGTATTAATCTGGGACTGTATTGACTCATCTGATCGAGCTACATGGGTTGAATTATTCTCGGTTGGGCATTGATTGTTGACCGGACTTGTGGAGGAAGAGTTTGATGTATGAGTTGAATTTAGACTGCGAGAGGAGTCATTATTTGGTTGTAATACTGATACACGTTGCGTCCTTATAGATTTTGAGACATTTTCAGGAGAAGATGTTGCAACACTGGTGCCCTCAAGCTCGCGAACGCGGTCTTCCAGTATTTTTACATAACTACAAAATAAAGCATCATGTATTAGTGTTCAATGTCTGTTTTGAAGACGTAGAGAAACCAACCTTTGCTGTGATGCTGACTGAGCAACAGTATAGGAGCACTTTGACTCGTCAAGGCCTTTCCTATGGCATGGTCCGCAGATTGGACGGCCTCCATCACATCTTGTCTTCCTATCCCTACATTCTTGGCAGGCAAGCTTGATTTTCTGACGTTTCGCAGGCGGTTGTGTGCCGATGCCAATGTTCTGCATCTTCTACCCTTCGTCTCAAGTCAAGCATGATACAGGGGTTGTTGCAAGCCGACTCTTATTACGAGGTTTGGCAAATCGTGGTGGACGCAAACCTTCACGTTGTAGGACATGAGGTCAAGTGTTATCACGTGATTTAGCTAGCTTTGGAGACTAGAGCATGAAATATGAAAGTGTAACGCAATCGGTTGGTGGAGGTTTCCGACCCAGGAGGAAATATTTAGGTACCCTTCAGGAAACGCTTCCAAGCTCAAGACATTAGCATCAGCGCGTAAATGATTTCTCAAATTGCCTCCTCTCTGAAATCTATGCGTTAACAACGGATGATGTGGCTATTTTGGAACGAAGTGATATATTGATATAAAAAGGATTCTCCAAGCTGACTAAAATCATATCATTCATGAACTCATGTTCTACTGAGTCTGCCAATTCCATTTTCATTTTATGACATTATAAAAGTATAGAGGAGTCGCATCATTGTCCGCAATCGAACAGGTCTACGAGAAATTATGCTCAGGCTTTCCTACACTATCCACATCAAGAACTACCCCCTGCTTCCTCAAGCGTTGTTCAAGCTCTGAATATGGGATCTTTTGTAACGGCATGTCAAACTTCAAGGCAATATCACAAGCATTGGCACAGGCTTGTCCTAGTGCATAGAACTGATGCTCAAGCCGAACTGCGCCTATTTGTAGGTTAGCAGAATGAATCTCAAATGACCTACAGAATCTTACCATAGCCCACATGAGACGAAGAGGGACAGGTTGGGGTCATAAGATTCTCGGCTTGATCAAGCTTGGGCACAAGCGCACGATAGGAGATGCCGAAAGGCCGCCATCTATGACCATCCTTGAAGATAAATCCTTCATTGTATACCTTTTCGTCCTTTACAATACGACGCACAGAGTGCGTGTCAGTGGGCCAGAAAGCGATGGCCACAGGATCATGAACGGGAGGCTCGCCGTTCTCTTCTGAGGCCGTATGTTCCGTAACAACATAGTCGGAAATCATGCGTCGTGCATCTCTAATGTAAAGCATTCGTGGGAAATGATTGTTATCTGGAAACTCATCAAGGCAGTATCCAAACCGGCTCCATTCATTTCTGAAGTCCAACTATGATATCAATCAGCATGCAACCAAAAATCTTCAGCTGTAGAGGATTATTACTGGTAGAGATTCATCCGTAGCAAAGAAATAGAAAAGACCTTTGGTAAAGCGCGTTGTATCCTCGAGTATTCGCTGTCGTTCTGACTCTGTACCAGCAGCCCAGCCATCGTTCATCCCTAACAGATCTGTAGCCAGTGCGGCTTCGGATCCTATCAGGTCCGTTTTGTCATTGGGCAATCTCTTGGTAGGTGTGAAGAGATTGCCGCCAGCTTTATGGTATCTTCGATGTAATTCGTAATGGCTAGGATCGTAGCCCTCTGGCTTGGAGAATGGAACACGGTTATCAGCTCGATCCGTGAGCGGAACTCTATACGAGAATGACTGCAAATGTCGATCTCCGTCTCCAGGTTGCCCAAATCTTTCTTCAGACACTCCATAGAGTAGTCCGCTAGAAGGATCTTTTGGTATCTGATATGGATCCACGTCAACCTCAAACTGTCTGTAAGTGGTACTAGCTCGAACGCCAGCAAGACTCTCTTTGTACACCGAAGTCGCTTCACGTCCGTAGGTTGTACTGATTCCAGCAACTGCTAAGAAATCGCCTTCGTATGATGCATCGACGAAATACTGTACACAATCAGCTGGTAATTCAGTATTCCCAAAGAAGGTATTACATGTCCAGTAATTAGCGTATTCGAGTCTGTTTGCAGACCCAGGATTCTTTTTCCCCTTCGAAGGACTGGTTGTCTAGGGCAAAGTTTGGACTATTTTAAGCCTTTGTTAGATGAAAATTCGTCTTAGCACGTTGAGAGTATACCTTGAAGATCTTGATGTTTGGATGCTCTTGGAGCCAATCGGCAATGACCCTTTCAGCAACACAAGACTCAAATCGCCAAACATCTACATCTTTAATCTTGTGGCGAACAACATGGTCAAGTCTATCTAATCGTCCATAGTGTTTACTGATTCGGCGATGCAACTCCAATGCCAGGCCTCCGACTGATTTGCTGTTGAAAACTTCCTGTTGATTATCGATATCGGTTGCGCCTAATCCTTCAATCTGGATTCCACCTTGACACCTGTCAGCAAGATATCGATTCAAAGGTTACTCTTCAGCCGACGACCGCCATATTACTGACCAATGTGTTCTAATGGAGATACTAGAGCCACTTTACGACCCAATCTCGCACCTTGAATGGCTGTAGAGACGGCAGCAGATGTCGAGCCATATACTACGATATCGAAGGCGTGGGAGAATACTTGAAGAACCATATTTCAATTGTTGACAAGTGTCTATTGCAAAGTTGACCTGAAGAGTTCTCACAAATGCGAGAAAGGAGCACAAATTTTACCTTCACTATTGAGAGGCCTTGTATTAGGTTAATCAGGACACTCTTCTTGATGGCACGACAATTCAAAGTCATATAAGCATAGACTTTCCCCGAGTTAAGAGGCTATCCACCGAGGCCATGGTTCATTAGGACATGGACGCGCATATCACAATACCAGATGTATTGCCCTGATCCACTTAAGCATGTAGAAGGATCTGGTAATGATACACCCGAAGACATCCACGGACACGATGCCAGCGAATGGGAAGGGGGTCCGAAGAACGCTATGTGTTCCCCGTGGTTCGGGAATGACAAGTGTCTTGGCAGTTATCTCCCCGAATTCTCTGTAATGGAACGACAAAAATTTGTCCTTGACTTAGCGGTCGTAATTGATTGCGTCCTGCCCCCATATTCTAACGTTCTGCTTACAATGATCTCTTCAATACTTTTCCCCCGGGACCATTGAGACTTTCCCCGCATAATGTGGTTCTTGGGGTCCCCGCAATTCTTTGTCTCTAGATTCCGATTTCTCGGGAACTGATTCTTAGGACATACTGGCACAATAGAATAAAATCTGCCTCTTCCCCTTCTAAACGATCAATATTCACAACAAGAACATTGTTGCATTCAAATCAATACAGTAAGCATCTTTGTAAAATGGGTGGAAAAGGCAACATCTTTGTAAGCCGCTCGGCATGGAACTCGGCTACCTTTCGCCTTGTTTATTGTTGCTGTGTGTATGCAATGGGGAGTGTCTTCTTTGGTAAGAGCAATACTTGTCTATACTCCTCCTTTTACCACCAATTCTGACCACATCTTACAGGATAGTATGTCTTTATGACCTCATAACATAATAAAATACATCAATACTGATACAGTTCTTAAGTGATGGGGCATCATTTGGTGGAGTACAGGCTTTTCAGCCGTTTGCGAAGAAGTTCGGAGATTATAACGCAACCAGGAAGACATATGTCCTAGCACCTAAGCTTGCCTCATTGATGAACAGGTAAACACTCTCTGATGCCTCTCCGCCATTTCGATATAACTAACAAACTCCTGCAGTCTGTCTCTGATTGGAAAGCTCCTTGGTACATTGATAGTTGGCCCTATGATCGAAAGGCTTGGACATAAGAAGACTATGATGATCACTTGTGCTACGCAAGCAGTTGGTGTTGTCGGTAAGTGGATAGCCTTCGTGCGTTCTAGGGCTGGAAGATTAACCAGATATCTAGTCCAGTGTACCAGTCAGCATCCAGCGTACGTACCAACCTTCATAAATACATTGTCTTTATTCGGTCCTTGCTCGACACAAAAATTTACTAGTACCACCTATGCTAGCATAGGGTTTCTTCTTGACTATTATGTTTGATCACTTAAGCTGATTGCAACCTTCGTTAGGCAATACACTGTTGGCAGAATCATAATCTATACAGCGGTTGGTCTAGTCGAGAATGTAAGACATCTTCTGTTACCTAAATAATAGTTAATTGTGTTGACTTATAAATTTAGGTTGTCCCCACATATCACTCAGAAATCTCTCCAGCACCATTGCGAGGATTCTTCGTTGGATCCATCCAGCTATTCTTGACCTTTGGCTCCCTTCTGGCTGGAATTGTGAACAATTTCTGTGCTAAAAGGATTGACGATTCAGGTTGGATCATTGCGACTGCGCTTCAGGTCGCACCTGCTATTGTCATATTGGTTGGGTTACCTTTTACTCCAAGTAAGTTCTTGATTTGATCGATTGATACAATTTACGTTAACATGATAACTAATAGATTCTCCTCGCTGGCTCGTTGGCAAAGACCGTTCTGACGAGGCCCTTGATATCCTTAGGAAACTTCGAAGAAACGAAGATGTAACTAGTGGTGTATGCGAGCTCGAAATCGCCGCCTTTAGAGAAGAACTAAACGGAAAGAGAACAATGGTCAAGGATCCTTGGATGGCACTCTTTAATCAAAAAAATCGACGTCGCACAGGGTATGTCTAATTTCGCTTCATAGATGGATTTAGACTAACATAATCCATAGGATTGCTTGTGCTATCATGGCTCTTCAACAGCTTACTGGTGTGACCTTCAGTAGCTCTTATGGACCAACATTCTACCGACAAGTCGGGCTTGGTGACATGGCATTTGCGTACGCTGCGATCAACAACGGCGTTTCCGTTGTCACAGCAATAATTGGCATGGTAGCGCTTGATGCCTTCGGTCGTCGTGATGTTACACTTTGGGGTAACTTGATTCAAGCTCTCTTCTTGTTCCTCATCGGCGGCCTAGGCTCGCAGTCAAATCGATCTCAAGCAAGTACGGATGGAATGGTAGCGTCATTCATTCTATATGCCGCGGCTCTCCACGCCACTCTAGGTCCTGCGGCGTACATCACAGCTTCAGAAGTTGGGACTTCAAGGCTACGAGAAAAGACCATGGCTTTCTCAACAGCCATCAATGTTGTGGTTGGTTTCGTGGTTGTATTCACTACACCATACCTGCTTTCACCACCATACGCAAATCTCGGTGCTAAACTTGGTTATATATGGGGAGCATTTGCGGCGCTAGGTGTTGTATGGGTGTTTTTCTTCATGCCAGAGTTGAAGGGCAGAAATCTCGAGGAGATTGATCAACTCTTCGAAGCAAAAATCTCCATGCGCAAATTCTCATCGTACGAGACCTCGGGGTTATCACACAGTGTCGCAGTTATTGAGAACGAGGGAGTAGCAGCCGAGAAGCTTGCAGCTTTGGAATTGGAGAATGTGAGAGAGGTTGAGGATAATAGAGACTCTAAAGTGTAGATGTACATATCTAAGTAGAATAAACGTTGTGAGGATGGTATGAGCTTAACGAGGTAGACAATGGAAAGGAAGAGACCACGCTTCAAACACGAACCACTATGACAATCTTCTGATTTGATAGGATTAGCTTTCAGTTGTATTCTAAGGGACATCATAGCTCCTCAAGCCGTCGGGGCGTAGCTAATAGACATATCTGCAGCACTCGTCGTAGCGGTCAAACAATAACTTGAGAGGCAAGAGAATACACATCTGCCATTCTCTGGACCTGCTGACTCCTTTCCACCAAGTCGTTCTGGTTAACGCAAATCGCGTCGATCCAAAGCTCTCTTGGCTCGTGTTCGTATCTAAGAAATGGTAAGGCTCGATGGAGATTTCGAGTGATGTAAAGACACTGAAAATCTGCTGTTGCTGCGGGAGATTTCAAAAGTGCATCTGCTTCCCCAATTTTGGCAGTTCTGACGCTCAATTGAACCTTGTCTTCTTGCGAGCCCCAGACGTAAGAGAGTGCTTCGTAATGTGGTGGTAATCTTGAGCTTGATGATCCCGAGGAGTAATTCGCCCTAGGTAAAAGCTCCTGCCTCGTCAAGATGACAGACAGACGATCGTCGAACTTGCCCGGTAGCAAATTCAGGATGCGAATCTCATTCCGCTGGGTGTTTAAAGCCTCGTACTGATATTCTTGCATTTCCGTTAGATTTGGGGGTCGATATTGCTAATGATATTCTGCTCAAATCGCAGATTTTGACAGGATAATGAATGAGAAGACGACGGTGTTGAAGAAAAAGCATGTAGTCGATTGTTACTCGACTTTTCATCAGCCATCCTTGGACCTCTGGTTATGCACGATCCCACATCCTTGGCCGAAAATAAAGAAAGCAGGGGTTGATGGGCAATGAGTTCTACTCGACAAGCATACAGCCCGATTCTTCGTATATACTGTAACCACAAGGTCTCCGAATCATGTGGTGTCTTGTTAAGTCGTGTTTTGACAGGGCACTGCATCAAGATATGAATGGCTAGTTGAGAGACATGAGCAACAATCTCGAAATACTCATTTGGTGGATTTGAACATTTCCACTGGGTTTGGATTTCGTGTCATTACGCATTATAATCATAAACTATTCGATGTCAAGCAGTAATAGCAATCGGTGCTGCAAGAGCGCTTGGTCTTCTCCTCAGAGGAAGTCCAACCCTAGCCTCCTCAGGCCAGCTTACGCTGTTACTCCTTCTCCTGCTATCAATACCAAAACTGTCTGCTCTTGTTCTTCGCATGTCCGCCATACTTGACTTTGCCAACGGTCGTTCCATACTATCAACACTCTCAGATACCTGACCTTCAACATCCACGTTAGATTTCGATCTCAGATGAGACCCTTGAGAGGGCGATGGATTCAGCGATTCTGCTCTCGTACTCCTTGCGTGATCTTCAGAAATGAAAGGATCCGAACTCCAAGCATCTCTACTCGAGGTAGGACTATCGAGAGTCCCAGCTCTGGCTCTCCTAACGTCATCGATGCTCACTCTTGCCCTTGGCCCATCTCTTCCATCTGCACTGGTAGGAGGCTTCGAGCGATCTGAGTAGCCCGTCATCGAATTTGATCGTCCATATCTGGTGGGCGGCCTCGAACCCGTGAAGCTCATCGATCTGCCATGACCGACACTCGTAGGAGGTCTCGAGCGATCAACGCATCCCTGCCGATACCTCGAACTCATCGTATCAGCTGAAGGTCTCGGACCGATACCTCTTCCTCTCCAATTCTCATCGTCGAACTGCTGAACACGAGTTTTCTCGTCTTCCAATTCTTTGAGGTCAAGTTCTTTGATGCGTCTCCCACCGCGCGTGTACCAACAACTAAGAGGCAAGAGGACGAACGCGAAGAATGCACCGTCTCTGAGTCTTTGGCCTGCGGTACCCTTACCGTTACCGGATGGAGGTTGACTTGAATTCACTGCCTTTTGCACAAGTTTGTCGCGTGTTGATTGCGGTTTTTGACTCGGTGATCTGATCTCTATCCTCGGACCGGATTGACGCGATGATGATGTTGATACACGAGCAGGTGACGGTGGTGTTATTGGCGTTATCGGTGTTCCAGGCGTCTTTGCCGAAGACGGGCTCGAATTCAGACTGTTGACGGCAGTTGACGCATTCGACAGTCGAGCCTTCAACTGTGGCGTTGATACTTTGGGAAAGAACGAAGACTGTGTTCTCGAGGTATCATCGAGCTTTGGCGGACTAGTCGCGATGGAAAAAGGTGGTGTAGGTACGGGAGGAAGTGCCTCAGCAGGTTTAGCTTTGCCATCCTCGATGAGCAGTGGTGCAGGACTAAAAGTAGGACGGTCAGGAGACCGGGGTGGGATCTGTAGATTTGAAACAGACTTTGAAGGCGATTCTTGTGGTAAAACTGACTGATGAAGGACAACCTCGCGGTCTCTGCTCTTCGTTGGGGTGCGAGGCGGGTTGTACAGTCGAAGTGGTGAAGGTGCAGCTTTTGGCCGCGGAGGCGCAACTGTCGACATTGTTGCTTCTGACTCGTCTCAATACCAACTCGTAATCTATTCGAGAGTCTCTCAATTGATCTTCTCTTTGATAAATATATATCGTTGTTCTGGTATGACCGTCGACAGGTATTATAGTACCCCTTCGACAAAGCGTAACCCTCAAAATATCTCTTCGGTAATAAATCAAACACTCTCACAAACAAATCAGATCATATCACACATCTGCTAATCGTCAATTATATACGACCTTCAAACTCATCCCAACCTTCCCTAAAACAATTGTTCCTCCACTTTACGTTCATCCTTCAGAGACGCAAGGATCACCCATCAACGCCAATCGAACAACGCATAAACAAATCGTCACTCTGGACCCCACAACCATCAAATACGAAACGACCTCAATTAGATCTTCCACAGATCTCGTCCCATCTTTTAAACTTTCAATTGCGTGCGTACTATACTTTGGAAAATCAGGGTGCAGAAGTGAGGCTAAGCGGGGCGGACGTCATTGGAGGGTCGTGATGGTTCATGGGTAGACGTTGCGCATAGTAGAGGACTAATATATGAAAGACGAGTTTGGGAATTTGATGATAGGGTGACCGTCCGGAGGAGTCGGTATGACGATCTTATCTGAGAGCAGCGTTTGGAGTATCGGTTGTGCGCGATGTTGGGAAATGATTAACTTCCTTTGCTGGTTAGGATGGGAACCACTTCCCTTCTATATCTCGCAGCCATGCCAAAATGATCTCTTGGGACCTGGTACAAGGAAGTCCGAGTGAGATTTGGGAAGGAATCTGAATAAGCTTAGTGCTTAGCAAAGCAGTATTCGATACTTCTCGCAAGATAAAGATATTTATACGCAAATGTAACCAGGAAAAGCACTCTACCAAGAACATCATCTACACCAACATGTCTATCAAAGAATAACAATAAATAACCAAACAAACCACAAGAACAAGAAGAAGAAAAACGTATATTCTGTCTTACCTCGATCACAGAGATGCATACCCCCATCATCCACCCACCATCCATCCTCTCACATATAGCCCAGCTCGTTCACTATAATCCCCACAAAACCTGTCACGAGCACAACCACAGAGCGCATCAAAGAAGAGGAAGAAAAGAAAAAAAAGGGGAGGAGGAGATCGAACAGTGGTTACGGGCTTATGCAAGACACACTTGAGTGTTTCGCAGATCGTGGCCCCTTTTGATCGTTGACCGTGAGTTGACCGCTTGTTCGTGATATAGGTGTTTTTGGGTGGTCATGCTATAGATAGTACTTTGCTATATAGCTAGCTGGAATTTCCGGACTCGGTCGGTTGAACGCCGGTGAAGGTATGGACACGCACTCAATTCCAAAATGCGAAGTGTCTGAAGAAACGCTAGCCGAAAGTTGAAGAGAATAAGGACAATACGTTCAGGATGAATGATATAAGAAGGACGACTTGTGAAGTGAGAATTATGAAAAGAATGCATGACAAAAGAAAAAGTGTTGGACTTGATCGTGACATTACTTCCGCAACTTCATCTAAATACATAACTCATCTTCCTAATCCACGCCTATCCTGTCTCGAATCGAGTCCTCTTCGTCCCACAATGAGCAAGATGCGTTACCTAGCCTGATCCTTCAACGCCAAACACCATTCTATCATAACATCACAAACCCTGAAACCTAGTCACAATAACCTATACACATGCATATTCTAAGCCACCTTCACCAGCCGATGAAATTTATTCTTCCATCTTGATATCAGGCTTCTCAACCTCGACCGGGTTTCTACTTAGATTCCTAAGCAAGTAGCTCCTCTTGAAATACTCGTTGGGATGCACAATAGTCTCAAGCTGGGCAGCTCCCCATGTGCCATCATCTTTGACTTTCTTGATCTCTTGCTTGTGGGCATACTCAAACACTCTGTATCATAAAGTCAGTCCTCGTTCTTCTTCCGCTTTCAGTCATAGAAATCTGGGATCCAAGCATGGCAAGTAACACAAAGTTTTCGAAAGACAAGAAAGACATACCTATTGCAAGCCAAGTGAAACTTCTGCTTCTCCTTATCCTCCTTCACACCTCTTAGCACCTCCTGATCCTTCACCCCAACAGCGGTCAACAGTTGTGTCAAATTGTCGACGCTGAAATGTCTATAAGGACACCCATGCGCCTCACCCGGTCCAGGAGGGTGTTCCGTCAAAATTCTCTGACACGAGAAGGGTCTTGATCCTGTGCCTCGTCGATTCGAGTCCCCTCCTACGTCACCATATGCATATCGCACATTATATCGGTATTCCTTGTTGAAAGTGTCATCCGTGATCTTGCTGAAGCCTGAGCGCCAGAAAACGAGACATTCTTCGAGGTTGAGACCAATACCTTTGAGGAAGAGAGTGTACTGGAGACGACCATAATGTTTGAGATGAGAGTCGCGTCGTAGCGAACGGTGTAGGTGTTGCATGCAGAGTGGGAAGGAGGAGGAGAGGGTGTCAATGTTGCGGGCTGAGATATCCGCTCCTGTCAGAGCAGTGGTTGAGGAGGAATATGAAGCATCTGGAGTTGTGAAGTTTTGAGAGAGATGGGTGAGGATGGGTGTGATTCTGTCGTCCTCGTCGAGTCGTGGGAGAGCGCGAGATGTCATCTGCATCCACATTAACACTTTTCCTCTTTCCTACCCAATTTACGAAGTCGTGCGATTAATCGTTCCTTTACGCAAGGTAGAAGAGCTTACCTCAAGGGCCTTATCCAGCCTCCCCGTAAACTCAGCAACAACCATACTCAACTGCTCTCGAACCGGCACGAACGCCTTGCCAAACTTCAGAAACACCCTCCGACTCTCCACCAACTCCGGCACCCGCTCCCAATCGACCTTGAAGTAACTCTCCTCCTCGATCCTCTTCGGGAACCCACCACCGGCAGCCTTCAGCTCCTCAGCGTACTCCCGCTTCTCCTCCTCACTCACGGTCTCCCAATCCAAGCTCAGGCTCTCCACGAACGCCTGCCGCTCCCGCGCATCGTCAGCTTGAAACCGCAGACGGAAGAGCATCGTCTCGACGCGCGAGAAGCGTCGGCGCAGGTCCTCCGTGGAGGAGAACGCGAGACGCAGGATGAAGTGGCTGTAGTGATCCTTCTGCCGCTCGAGTTGGATGTTGGGTGAGCCAGAGGTGGAGGAGGATAGCGGGAGATACTTGTCGAGGATGGGCTTCATGTGAGTTGCTGTCTCGGCGGGGGATTTATTGCGAAAGGAGCAATTCTCAAGCTCGGCCAGGACTATTTCCGTGACATTCTAGATCAGCATTCCCTGTTGTAAAGGACGGCGAAGGGAGGGAGAGAACCATACCTCGTAATCGATCAATCGCCCATTGTTCGAACTGCTCCAATGTGATATCCGCTGTAGGAGGCGTGATGTAGAAGTTCAAGCGACTCTTGTACTCGAGATTGTGATACGCTGGCGTGTCGACGAACTGCTTCGTGCGGTGCTTGTTGAGCGTTTTCCGCTTGGGATCGACTCTGGAGAATTCCTGCCGGATCATTGTTGCAATGTGTGTGTAATGTGATTTAAATTGTCACGGGTATTGTTGGTGGAAGTTGAGCAATTCTTGCGTTCACCAAGACGTGGAGTGGTCCTTGTCACGAAATCTCGAGGGAGACGCGTTTCTTGGTGTTCATGCACGCGTTTGGCGTCAAGCGAGGTGACATGGATCTTTAGTGTTTATTCGTGGCCACATCGGGAATGATGCGCTCAGTAGATTCCTCATAATGATGGAAGAAAAGTGAAAAGTTCTCCTCTTGGTAAGGAAGACATGAGATTGATTGCTTCAGCTAGTTCATTCCATTGGGACGATCGTTGTTTGAGAGAAGTGGTTACATACATTTGTCACGTGAGCAAATATCATTCTGGGAAGACGAGAGAAATTCAGCTTTGATTATTACACATTTGCTGGCTACGTATTCAATTATAAACAAGACAGCATATATAGAAGGACGTATGGCCCAGTATCTGCATTCTGCCGAATGGTGCTATCAGGAAGATGGATGAAGGCACAATGCGAGATCTTGGTTCACAGATGCATAGGACAGAAATTGTAAGAAGTCAAAAGATCATATGTCATTTTCAGCAGCTACATACAACAAGTCGCCACAAGAGTCTAGCCAAACAACTCTTTTCCATGTCTCAGCCTACCACTTAGCAGCCCGTCCGTTGCTCGCATTCCCAGGTGAAGAATATCCATACACTGTTTGAGCATTTCCCGAGACAGGACTCTTGGGATCTCCAACACTCCCATTTCCACTACTCGAGCCTGAACTCTCCTTGCGATATGCCTCGAAAGGAATATCTGCGGTCGAGTCTTCGAAGAGCTCCGCCTTGTTGGCATTTGGTTGTGGTTGGAAAGTTCCTGGTCCCAAGCCAGGTGGGTACGAAGGGAATGGCGAGGAAAGAGGTCCTGAAGAGAATAAGGACAATACGTTCAGGATGAATGATATAAGAAGGACGACTTGTGAAGTGAGAATTATGAAAAGAATGCATGACAAAAGAAAAAGTGTTGGACTTGATCGTGACATTACTTCCGCAACTTCATCTAAATACATAACTCATCTTCCTAATCCACGCCTATCCTGTCTCGAATCGAGTCCTCTTCGTCCCACAATGAGCAAGATGCGTTACCTAGCCTGATCCTTCAACGCCAAACACCATTCTATCATAACATCACAAACCCTGAAACCTAGTCACAATAACCTATACACATGCATATTCTAAGCCACCTTCACCAGCCGATGAAATTTATTCTTCCATCTTGATATCAGGCTTCTCAACCTCGACCGGGTTTCTACTTAGATTCCTAAGCAAGTAGCTCCTCTTGAAATACTCGTTGGGATGCACAATAGTCTCAAGCTGGGCAGCTCCCCATGTGCCATCATCTTTGACTTTCTTGATCTCTTGCTTGTGGGCATACTCAAACACTCTGTATCATAAAGTCAGTCCTCGTTCTTCTTCCGCTTTCAGTCATAGAAATCTGGGATCCAAGCATGGCAAGTAACACAAAGTTTTCGAAAGACAAGAAAGACATACCTATTGCAAGCCAAGTGAAACTTCTGCTTCTCCTTATCCTCCTTCACACCTCTTAGCACCTCCTGATCCTTCACCCCAACAGCGGTCAACAGTTGTGTCAAATTGTCGACGCTGAAATGTCTATAAGGACACCCATGCGCCTCACCCGGTCCAGGAGGGTGTTCCGTCAAAATTCTCTGACACGAGAAGGGTCTTGATCCTGTGCCTCGTCGATTCGAGTCCCCTCCTACGTCACCATATGCATATCGCACATTATATCGGTATTCCTTGTTGAAAGTGTCATCCGTGATCTTGCTGAAGCCTGAGCGCCAGAAAACGAGACATTCTTCGAGGTTGAGACCAATACCTTTGAGGAAGAGAGTGTACTGGAGACGACCATAATGTTTGAGATGAGAGTCGCGTCGTAGCGAACGGTGTAGGTGTTGCATGCAGAGTGGGAAGGAGGAGGAGAGGGTGTCAATGTTGCGGGCTGAGATATCCGCTCCTGTCAGAGCAGTGGTTGAGGAGGAATATGAAGCATCTGGAGTTGTGAAGTTTTGAGAGAGATGGGTGAGGATGGGTGTGATTCTGTCGTCCTCGTCGAGTCGTGGGAGAGCGCGAGATGTCATCTGCATCCACATTAACACTTTTCCTCTTTCCTACCCAATTTACGAAGTCGTGCGATTAATCGTTCCTTTACGCAAGGTAGAAGAGCTTACCTCAAGGGCCTTATCCAGCCTCCCCGTAAACTCAGCAACAACCATACTCAACTGCTCTCGAACCGGCACGAACGCCTTGCCAAACTTCAGAAACACCCTCCGACTCTCCACCAACTCCGGCACCCGCTCCCAATCGACCTTGAAGTAACTCTCCTCCTCGATCCTCTTCGGGAACCCACCACCGGCAGCCTTCAGCTCCTCAGCGTACTCCCGCTTCTCCTCCTCACTCACGGTCTCCCAATCCAAGCTCAGGCTCTCCACGAACGCCTGCCGCTCCCGCGCATCGTCAGCTTGAAACCGCAGACGGAAGAGCATCGTCTCGACGCGCGAGAAGCGTCGGCGCAGGTCCTCCGTGGAGGAGAACGCGAGACGCAGGATGAAGTGGCTGTAGTGATCCTTCTGCCGCTCGAGTTGGATGTTGGGTGAGCCAGAGGTGGAGGAGGATAGCGGGAGATACTTGTCGAGGATGGGCTTCATGTGAGTTGCTGTCTCGGCGGGGGATTTATTGCGAAAGGAGCAATTCTCAAGCTCGGCCAGGACTATTTCCGTGACATTCTAGATCAGCATTCCCTGTTGTAAAGGACGGCGAAGGGAGGGAGAGAACCATACCTCGTAATCGATCAATCGCCCATTGTTCGAACTGCTCCAATGTGATATCCGCTGTAGGAGGCGTGATGTAGAAGTTCAAGCGACTCTTGTACTCGAGATTGTGATACGCTGGCGTGTCGACGAACTGCTTCGTGCGGTGCTTGTTGAGCGTTTTCCGCTTGGGATCGACTCTGGAGAATTCCTGCCGGATCATTGTTGCAATGTGTGTGTAATGTGATTTAAATTGTCACGGGTATTGTTGGTGGAAGTTGAGCAATTCTTGCGTTCACCAAGACGTGGAGTGGTCCTTGTCACGAAATCTCGAGGGAGACGCGTTTCTTGGTGTTCATGCACGCGTTTGGCGTCAAGCGAGGTGACATGGATCTTTAGTGTTTATTCGTGGCCACATCGGGAATGATGCGCTCAGTAGATTCCTCATAATGATGGAAGAAAAGTGAAAAGTTCTCCTCTTGGTAAGGAAGACATGAGATTGATTGCTTCAGCTAGTTCATTCCATTGGGACGATCGTTGTTTGAGAGAAGTGGTTACATACATTTGTCACGTGAGCAAATATCATTCTGGGAAGACGAGAGAAATTCAGCTTTGATTATTACACATTTGCTGGCTACGTATTCAATTATAAACAAGACAGCATATATAGAAGGACGTATGGCCCAGTATCTGCATTCTGCCGAATGGTGCTATCAGGAAGATGGATGAAGGCACAATGCGAGATCTTGGTTCACAGATGCATAGGACAGAAATTGTAAGAAGTCAAAAGATCATATGTCATTTTCAGCAGCTACATACAACAAGTCGCCACAAGAGTCTAGCCAAACAACTCTTTTCCATGTCTCAGCCTACCACTTAGCAGCCCGTCCGTTGCTCGCATTCCCAGGTGAAGAATATCCATACACTGTTTGAGCATTTCCCGAGACAGGACTCTTGGGATCTCCAACACTCCCATTTCCACTACTCGAGCCTGAACTCTCCTTGCGATATGCCTCGAAAGGAATATCTGCGGTCGAGTCTTCGAAGAGCTCCGCCTTGTTGGCATTTGGTTGTGGTTGGAAAGTTCCTGGTCCCAAGCCAGGTGGGTACGAAGGGAATGGCGAGGAAAGAGGTCCTGGAGCGGGACCTTCGCCAGAAGATTCGGTGAATCCAGAGACGTTGGAGTGCATGCTTGACGTTCGACCTCTGCGTCGAGGAGCCACGGGAGAAGAAATCGAGGTTGAGCTCATGGCAGGAGGATAGACATGCGGAGCATGTGGGTAAAGGGGAGCCGATGGCCAAGGATAGTTGTGTGCAACATTATTCTCGGGGATGCTACTGTCGTACCCTAGAGCAAGATTTGGAACTGAGGAAGATGGCGAATGAGCCTGGGCTTGGCTGTACAGCTCCAATTGACGGAGGCTTTCGATGGCAGAGTTGCATTGTAGTAATGCAGCTTGTCGCTCAGCAATTCCATCATTGTGAGCTGCCAAACTATCCTGCCACATCTTCTCCAGCTTGACTCGACCAGCCTCCTTGTCTTGATACTCTCGCTCTTTGCGCTGAACCTCGCTCAGTCCACGTGCATTTGCATCGGTGATACGTTCGTGTTCGTTGTTTAACTTCGCTATACGACCTTGGAGACGCTCACGCTTGGATTGAAGAGCCGTCACTTCGGCACTCAGATTCTGTATCTCTTGATCGGCTGCGGCTTTCTCCTTGTTGAAGGTTTTGAGGGATTGTTTATGTTGATCACGTTGCTGTTGGAAGTCGCGCTTCTGAACGCTGTACTGAGACTTTGAATCATCAGGAATCGGCTCAAAATGCTCAATCTCAGCGTTGATCTCCACGATGGCTTCTTCGGCTTGCTTCATATGGGAAAGATGCTGTTGATGTTTTTGTCTTTGTCGATCTTCGTTCCCACCTCCAGACGCGATGCTGTTTCCTAACTTCTCAATATCCTTGCGCAGAGTTGTAAGTTTCGCACGCTGTTCTTTTCTTTCCTTCTTTTGGCGAGCTTTCTCTTCATTGAGCTTGATCTCAGATGATGCAATAGATGCCTTTAGAGTGCTGGTTGGTGAACCCGGGCGACCGCTGAAAGTAGGGTTTGGTGCTAGTCCCACTGGTACATCTACCGGCGGCAGTGTTCTGACATTGCTTGAGAACAAAACCCGACCATTGACCGTGCTGACAAAATCACACTGATAGCTTGACATGGGCGCCAATCCAAAGATCTCACCGTTCCATCGCTTGACGTCGCCGCTCGTTTCTCCATCCTCTGACACGTTGATCCGCGTAGGTTGCCAAATCGTGTTGTTGACTCTCACAAAGAACGGTTTCGATTGATCGACTCCCGCATCCAGCAATTTCTGGTTCGGTACTGCTGGTGCGGAGTGGCTAGGAAAATAACTCGTGCTGAAGAACACCTCGTCAGGACCGATATAGGTTATCCATATCATATCAGCCTCCTGCTCGAAAAGGGCATTTGGAAGATCTTTATCGCCAGTCAGACTCGAGATGGTGGCTTAGAATATGCATGTGTATAGGTTATTGTGACTAGGTTTCAGGGTTTGTGATGTTATGATAGAATGGTGTTTGGCGTTGAAGGATCAGGCTAGGTAACGCATCTTGCTCATTGTGGGAC
>Ga0115847_100079_pt1 | contig 20831 bp, 15 predicted proteins | sample InSIn5SAF170_FD_83861 | JGI IMG/M metagenome (GOLD analysis project Ga0115847, IMG submission 83861)
TAAAGTGAAAGAAGAAACAGAATATTCAATACCTTGTAAACAAGTAAATATAATAGCTAATACTATTGTAAATAATAAACCATATAATGTACCTGATCTATTTCCTTAGTTTTAATGCAATTAGGAGCAAAACATGTAGAATCACCTTTTATAGAATTTGGACAAATTAGTACTGTTTTATATTTCTCTCATTTCGTTATTATAGTACCTTTTGTGACTTTGATTGAAAATACTTTAATTGAGCTAAGTATTAATCCTTCACAAGCTAGCACGAAACAACTTTAAAATAAATATGAAATTTTTAAAATGAAATTGTTTAATTATAGTTGTCTTTTTTGCTATAATTCATTACTATTCTTATATATATATATTTATAATTTTTTTTTTAGATATCATTTTTTCACAATTTCAATTTTCTGAACTTCAAGCTCAAGCTCAATCTTCTCCAAAAGATGAGGATGAAGATAAAGATAATGACGATGATTATGAAAATGCTGGACCTTCATATACTACAGAAGAAAAGGGTAAAGGCAAAGCAGACCCTGAACAAGTAGATCAAGAGGATGAGAGATCCAATCTTGTGGCTATTTTTAGCGATTTAATCAATAAACGTGATGAGTTAATTGATGAATATGAAAAAGCTAATAGAACATGAAATGCGTCTAATCTAGAAAAAGATAAAGTATATATGGACAGAGTGGCTCATGAATTAGATGCAGCAGAAGAGGTAATAAAAGAATTATCACGTGAATATGATCTAATTGATCCCTATGCTAGTGAAGAAGATGATGAGGATGAATAAATTTTATTTATCATCTCACTCTTAACCACAGAAGTTTGGATTTAACTTTATACATTATTTTTATTTGTCTCTATATTTAAAAATATATTTTTGTCTAGATTAAACTTTATTTAGATAAAAATATCAATGAGAATACCTTTTTTATTATTATTATTATGTTTAATAATTTATATATTTTAGTAGTAACACATTTGCAAGAATATACCTTTGATTTTTTATCCCTTTTTAGTGTTTTAGCTGTATTTTTTTCTATATTAGTTATTATTAATAAAAATCCTATCGTATCTGTTTTATTTTTAATATGTTTATTTGTATTAATATCAGGTTATCTAATATTACTAGGTATGAATTTTATAGGTCTATCTTATTTGCTTGTATACATAGGTGCAGTATCTATTTTATTTTTATTTATATTAATGCTTATTAATATAAGAATATCTGAAATACATACTGAAAGTAATAACAGTTTACCTCTAGCTATAGTTATTAGTATATCTTTCTATATATCTCTATATGAAATAATTCCTTTCAATACAACTGAAAGAGATTCATTAAATTCCAATTATGATTCTAGTTTAATAGAAGTTATTAAATCTATGAGCTCATTTTACACAGAACAATGACAAGATATAAATTATTTTATATCTAATCAATGAGATTCTAATTTAATAGAAGTTATTCATATAACAGGTATAGGAAATGTATTATATACTAATTACTTTTTATGACTTATATTAGCTTCTATTATATTACTACTAGCAATGGTAGGTACTATAATAATAACTATTAAAAAATAAAAAGAACTTTATTATAAAAAAACCTTTATAATAAAAAAAAGGAAAAGTAGCCATTGGTAAGGTAAGATATTTGCTAAATATTGTGTTTTGCACCTGGATGTTCGATTCATCTCTTTTCCGTATAATTTATGTTAATTTTTATGAATTAACATTAGCCTTTTATTAACATTTTTTGATTACTTATTAATAATTATGTTAAACAATATTCGAGCAAACTTTCAAGCTCATCCATTTCATCTAGTGAGTCCATCACCTTGACCTTTATTTACAAGTGCAATTTTATTAAGTCTTACTACTACAGGTGTGTTAAGTATGCACGCTTTTGAATCTGCATCTTACATATTTTTTTTAAGTTTATTTTGTTTAGTTTATTCTATGTCTTTATGATTTAGAGATATTATAGCAGAAGCGACTTACTTAGGACATCACACATTAGCAGTACAAAGAGGTTTAAATTTAGGAGTAGGTTTATTTATAGTTTCTGAAGCTTTATTTTTCTTAGCTATATTTTGAGCCTTTTTCCATAGTGCATTATCTCCTAATATAGAGATTGGTACATTATGACCACCTATGGGTACTCAAGCTATAAATCCTGTAGAATTACCTTTATTAAACACTGTAATTTTATTATCTTCAGGAGTAACAGTGACATATGCTCATCATTCATTAATACAAGGAAATAGATCAGGTACATTATATGGTTTATTATTTACAATAGTATTAGCTATTATATTTACTTGTTTACAAGGTATTGAATATTCTGTTTCTTCTTTCACTTTAACAGATAGTGTTTATGGTTCTTGTTTTTATTTTGGAACAGGTTTCCATGGATTACATGTAATTGTTGGAACATTATTTTTAGGTACAGGTTTATGACGTGCATTAGCTTATCATTTAACTGAAAATCATCATCTTGGTTTTGAATCTGGTATATTATACTGACACTTTGTAGATGTAGTTTGATTAGTTTTATATGTATCTGTTTATTATTGAGGATCTTAAATTAAAAAAAGTCAATACTTAGTATTATAATAATTTTTTAATTTAATTTTTATATTATTTTTCAAGACAAAAAATATAATAAAAAAGGGATATGTAGCAGACGGTCTGCATTTTGATTGCAGATCATAAATATGGAGTTCAATTCTTCCGTATCCCTTAATACTTATTATAAATAAATAATAGGTGATAAATATAAATATGGAAAATCAGATATCTATAATATAGAAAAAAGAATAATCTTTTGTTATAGTAATAGAAATTAATTTTTATAAAAACATACATTATTTGCATGTATTTTATATATCGAACAATCAAACTTTCTATAAGAATTTATATTAGTTGAATATATATATATATATATATATAACAGAATTTTGGTTATTTTTATCCCTATTATGTAAAGAGACCTTAGTTTAAAGGTAAAACATATGCCTTTTAAGCATTACAATTTGGGTTCAAATCCCAGAGGTCTTATATGAACTTTTTATTTTTAATTTATTCTATTTTATCTAATGCAGTAGAAATTAGTAAGAATAGTGCTATTCAATATTCAAGATCTGCTTCTATTATATATCTTCTTCCTATGATATTTGTTTTTTCTATATTTGACTTTTATTTTTATGAAAAATCTATAAGTTTATTTAATGGTTTAATATATTGTAGTGTTCATAATTTAGTTTTTATATTTTTTATCTTCTTATTAAGTTTTTTTATTATATTATTAACATCTTTTTATCCTGTAAGTTTAAATATATATAAAAAGGACGAGTCTGAAGAAATATCAAGTGATACTTCTACTGAAAATGTATTTACTTTAAAAGATTTATTTCAAAGTGAAAGAGATCATTATAAAATAATAGAATATTCTTTAATAACCCAATTTATAATTATAGGAGGTATGTGTTTATTATCAAGTAATGATTTGGTAACTATTTTTTTATCTATAGAATTACAAAGTTATGGACTTTATATTTTATCTACTGTTTATAGAGATTCAGAATCATCAACAGGGGCAGGACTTACCTATTTTTTATTAGGTGGATTATCTAGTTGTATAATATTATTAGGTTTAAGTTTTTTATATATAAATTCAGGTACAACAAATTTAGATAGTTTATATATTATTTATAATATAACAACTAGTGATGAAAATTTATTTTCAATGTTAACTTATAATGGGATCGAACAACAAAATAACTTAATAAATTCTCTAGTACCGATTATTAGTTTAAACTATTACCAATATGCTATACAATTTTCTTTAGTTATTCTAGCAGTAGGATTTTTATTTAAAATTTCTGCATCTCCCTTTCATTCTTGAAGTCCTGGAGTTTATGATGCTATACCTACAGTAACTACTACTTTTGTAGCAATTATACCTAAAGTTTCTATTTTTATATTATTGTTTGACTTAGTTTATTCAACATGATACACAACGTTTACATATTCTTGAACAAGTATCTTATTATTTAGTTCCTTTCTATCTTTAATAATAGGATCTGTATTAGGTTTAACTCAATTTAGAATAAAAAGATTATATGCTTACAGTACTATAAGTCATGTAGGATTTATATTATTAGCTTTAAGTATACATAGTGTAGAATCTACCCAAGCTTTCTTTTTTTATCTTATTCAATACTCATTGTCTAATTTAAATGCCTTTCTTATATTAGTTTTAATAGGTTATAGTTATATAAGTTATTTAAAAAAAACTAAAAAACACGAATCTATTTTATCTTTATATAAAGAATACAAAGATAAAATAAGTCAATTATCACCTCTTGAATATATAGATAATTTAAAAGGTTATTTTTATTTAAATCCAATATTAGCAATAAGTTTATCAATAACTTTATATTCATTTATAGGAGTACCTCCATTAGTAGGGTTTTTTGCAAAACAAATGGTATTAAGTTCTGCTTTAGATAATGGAGATATATTTATATGTTTAATAGCAATTTTAACAAGTGTTGTTAGTGCAGTATATTATTTATATATAGTAAAACATATGTTCTTTGAAAAAAGTAAATTTAAAGGATTAAATTCATTATTAAATAGAATAGCAAATAACCAAATAAAAAACTTATCTTTAACTAATAATTCTTATGCTACTACTTTAACTTTATCTAGTGTATTAACTGTACTAGTATCTATATTAAGCTTAACTATGCTTTTATTTATATTTTTATATTATGAAATTTATTTTTTAATGAATATTCTTAGTATTATATTAATATATTAATTTGACTAGTTTTACTTTTTATTTATTTTTTATACCTGTATTAGCAATTATTTTATTAGCAGTAAATTTTATTTTTGCTGTTTATAATCCAAATGCAGAAAAAAGAACTGCATTTGAATGTGGATTTCACTCGTTTTTAGGTCAAAATAGAAGCCAATTTAGCATTTCATTTTTTTTATTTGCATTATTATTTTTATTATTTGATTTAGAAATATTACTTATATATCCTTACGCTTTAAGTAGTAATTGAAATGAAATATATGGATTAGTTGTAATGCTTATATTTTTTGTTTTATTAACAATAGGATTTGTTTACGAATTAGGGAAAAAAGCTCTAGTTATTTATAGTAGACAAAATAGTATGAAAAAAACTTTATAATAAAAAAAAGGAAAAGTAGCCATTGGTAAGGTAAGATATTTGCTAAATATTGTGTTTTGCACCTGGATGTTCGATTCATCTCTTTTCCGTACAAAGTTTATAGGTAAATCATATTTTAACTATTATAAACTAAATGTATAAATTATAGATAATTATAATAAATATAATGATACTAATTTTTTACATTTAACTATATAAAGTGGTATATAAATAAAAAAATAATAATGAATTTATCTTTAATTTTATTCCTAATAGGAATACTAGGATTTGTATTAAATAGAAAAAATATAATATTAATGCTTATTTCAATAGAAATAATGTTACTAGCTATAACTTTTTTAATTTTAATTTATTCATTTAGTTTTGATGATATACTAGGTCAAGTATTTGCTATTTATATAATAGCTATAGCAGGAGCAGAATCTGCTATAGGACTTGGTATTTTAGTTGCATTTTATAGATTAAGAGGAAGTATAGAGATAGATTATAAATAATGTACTTAGTATTGATATTTACACCTTTATTAGCTTCTATATTATCTGGATTTTTTGGTAGAAAATTAGGGGTTAGCGGAGCACAATGAATAACATGTAGTTCTGTAGTTCTAACTACATTACTTTCAATAATAGTTTTTTTTGAAGTAGCTATTAATAATATACCTGTGACTTTTGAATTATTTACATGAATAGATTCAGAATCACTTAATATATTATGAGGATTTAATTTTGATGCATTAACAGCTTCAATGTTAATACCAGTATTAATAGTATCTTCTTTAGTTCACATATATTCTATAGGATATATGAGTCATGATCCTCATAACCAGAGATTTTTTAGTTATTTAAGTTTGTTTACTTTTATGATGATTATATTAGTTACAGCAAATAATTATTTACTTATGTTCGTAGGTTGAGAAGGAGTAGGGGTTTGTTCTTATTTACTAGTTAGTTTTTGATTTACTAGAATAGCAGCAAATCAAAGTTCTATTTCTGCCTTTTTAACAAATAGAGTAGGTGATTGTTTTCTAACTATAGGTATTTTTGCTATGTTATGGTCATTTGGTAATATTGACTATACAACAATCTTTTCTTTATCTCCCTATATAAGCGAAAATATTATTACTTTAATTGGTATTTGTTTATTAATAGGTGCTATGGCTAAAAGTTCTCAGGTAGGACTTCATGTATGATTACCTATGGCTATGGAAGGTCCTACTCCTGTATCTGCATTAATACACGCAGCAACTATGGTTACTGCAGGAGTATACCTACTAATGAGATCATCTCCTTTAATAGAATATAGTTCAACAGTTTTATTATTATGTTTATGAATAGGAGGAATAACAACCGTATTTAGTTCATTAATAGGTTTATTTCAACAAGATATAAAAAAAGTTATAGCTTATTCTACAATGAGTCAATTGGGAATGATGGTGATTGCTGTAGGATTATCTTCATATAATATAGCATTATTTCATTTAGTAAATCATGCATTTTATAAAGGATTACTTTTCTTAGGAGCTGGATCTGTAATTCATGCAGTAGCAGATAATCAAGATTTTAGAAGATATGGAGGTTTAAAAGCCTTTCTTCCTTTAACTTACGCCGTTATGTTAATAGCTTCTCTTAGTTTAGTAGCCTTTCCTTATATGACAGGTTTTTATTCTAAAGATCTTATTTTAGAATCTGCTTATGGGCAATTTTGCTTTTCAAGTATAGTTATCTATATTATAGCTGTAATAGGTGCTATGTTTACTACTCTTTATTCTGTTAAAGTTTTATATTTAACATTTTTAACTAACCCTAATGGACCTTTAGTTAATTATAAACATGCACATGAAGGTGATTTATTTATGAGTCTACCTTTAATTATATTAGCATTATTTTCTATATTTTTTGGTTATATAACTAAAGATTTATTTATAGGATTAGGTACTAGTTTATTTCAAGATAATAGTATTTTTATCTATCCATTACATGAAATATTAATAGAAACAGAATTTGCTGTGCCCACTTTATTTAAATTATTACCTTTAATATTTACATTATCTTTAACATTTATTTCTATTGTATGTTCTGAGTTATTCCCTAATCTCTTAATAAGATTTAAATTTACTAGATTAGGTTATAATATATTTGGATTCTTTAATCAACGTTTCTTAGTAGAACTTTTCTATAATACCTATATTACAGACGTTGTTCTTAAATTAGGAGGTCAAACTACTAAAGTTTTAGATAAAGGAGCCATTGAATATATAGGACCTTATGGTTTAGAATTAGCATTAACTAATTTAAGTAAAAATATTCATAAATTAGATTCTAGTATTATTACTAATTATGCTTTATATATATTATCAGGATTAATATTTTATATATTAATTACTTATTATTCATATAATGTTCTAACTAATGAGTTCTTTGTATTAATAGTATTTAGTTTATTTTCTTTATATATAAATAATACTAAAAATACCTCTATTAATATAAAAAACTAAACTATAAAAATAAATTATATTTACTTATATTTCTCATTAGCTTAATTGGTAGAGCAAGATACTTCTAATATCTTTTATATGAGTTCGAATCTTATATGAGAATATGCATATTTTATCATTATGCTAGTAACATTTATTAATTTAAATTAGTGCATTTTGATTTAAAACATCGCTATTTTTTAACTACATATCTAACTTATGTTATACAATTTTAGCATGAATCCTCTTGATCAATTTGAAATAAGAGATTTAATTAGTTTAAATATTTCATTTATAAACAATATGCACATTTCATTAACAAATATATCATTTTATTTAATAATTGCAGGTTTATTGACATTATATTTACATTTATATACAAATAATAATTTAAATATATTATCAAGTAAATGATCAGTAACTATGGAGACTATCTATGATACAGTAAATAATATTGTAGTGAATCAAATAAACAAAGCAAAAGGACAAGAATATTTCCCCTTCATGTATATCTTATTTGTATTTATTCTTATAAATAATTTAATAGGTCTTACACCTTATAGTTTTGCTTCTACAAGTCATTTTATACTAACATTTTCATTTAGTTTTAGTATAGTTTTAGGAGCAACAATATTAGGTTTACAAATACATACATTTAAATTTTTCTCATTATTTGTACCAGCAGGATGTCCTTTAGCATTATTACCTTTATTAGTTTTAATTGAATTTATATCTTATTTAGCTAGAAATGTATCTTTAGGATTAAGATTAGCAGCTAATATTCTATCTGGACATATGTTATTAAATATTTTAAGTGGATTTACTTATAATATTATGACATCTAATTTAATTTATTTCTTTATAGGTTTATTACCTTTAAGCTTTATAATAGCATTTGCAGGTTTAGAATTAGCTATAGCATTTATACAAGCTCAAGTGTTTGTGGTATTATCTAGTAGTTATATTAAAGATGCTTTAGATTTACATTAATTTATTTTTATTTATCTTATGATATATTAAAGTATTCATAAGACCAAAAACGAGCAAAAATCAAAATAAAAAATAATTTAAGTATAATTTTATACTTATTATTTATAAAATTCTTAATTTTTTTCTAAGGTAAGTACATAAGAACACATATAAATTTATATGATATTATTTTCTTTATTATTAATTCCTTTATTAGGTGTATTTATGCTTTTATGTAAACCTTATATAAATGCTGTAAATATTATTTATAATGATAAAGTTATAGCTTTATTTATAACAACCATAAATTTTTTATTATCATTATTTTTACTTTTCTTTTTTGATTTTTCAAGTAATAGTTTTCAATTTGTAGTAGAATCAATAAATATTAGCGAATATAATTTTTATTTAGGTGTAGATGGTATATCTATTTATTTTGTGTTATTAACAACAATAATCATGCCAATAGCTATATTATCTAATTGAAAATCTATTTCAGAAAATATTCAATGATATTTAATAATAATGCTATTATTAGAAACATTATTATTAGCAGTATTTTTAGTTTTAGATATATTCTTATTTTATATATTTTTTGAGAGTATATTACCTCCTTTATTTTTGTTAATAGGATTATATGGTTCAAGTAATAAAGTACGAGCTAGTTTCTATTTTTTCCTATATACTTTATGAGGATCATTATTTTTATTATTGTCTATATTATCTATTTATTCAATAATGGGTGTAACCGATTTTGATGCTTTATATAAAACAAATTTTAATTATTATACTCAAATATTTTTATTTTGTGGTATATTTATAGCATTTGCTGTTAAAACACCAGTTATATTTTTAAATACATGATTATTAAAAGCTCATGTAGAATCACCTTTAGGGGGTAGTATACTATTAGCTGGTATTGTATTAAAGCTTAGCTTATATGGTATATTTAGATTAATATTACCTATATTGCCTAAAGCATATATAAATTACACCTATATTATATATTTAATAGGTGTAATTACTATAATATATGCAAGTTTTAGTACTTTAAGAACGATAGATATTAAAGAATTAATAGCTTATAGTTCAGTATGTCATGCTGCAGTTTATTTATTAGGATCGTTTAGTAATAATATTCAAGGTATAGAAGGAAGTATATTATTAGGATTAGGTCATGGATTTGTATCTTCAGGATTATTTATCTGTGCTGGTGGTATATTATATGATAGATCATCAACTAGATTAATAACTTTTTATAGAGGATCTGCACAATTAATGGCTTTATTCTCTATATTATTTTTCATATTATGTCTAGGAAATGCGGGTACACCTTTATCATTAAATTTCTTAGGTGAATTCTTAAGTCTTTATGGTACTTTTGAAAGATTATTAATATCAGGTGTATTAGCAAGTAGTTCTATAGTATTCTCTGCTGCATATACAATGTATATGTTTAATAGAATCGTTTTTGGAGGTAAATTTTCAAGATTTTTCAAAGTATCAATACCTGATTTAAATAAACGTGAATTTATAATACTTTTAGTATTGGTAATATTTACTATATTCTTAGGTATTTATCCTTCTATAATTTTAGATGGTTTACATTATTCTGTTTCAACTTTAATTTATTCATCATAAAAAAATATATTAAAAATTATAAGTTTTATATCTTTTTTAATATATCATATATTGATATCTGTATATAAATATAGATAAGGAAGGTTCCGTTTGTTGGTATGACGGGTTGAGCTGTAAACTCAATAGCATTGCTATCAAAGGTTCAATTCCTTTTCTTCCTACAATCTATTTTGTATAAAATATAGTATACAAAATAAAAATATACATTATCTAAAAGAGTATAGTTTAATAGGTAAAATAGGAAGCTTCAACCTTCAAATTTTCAGTTCAAGTCTGAATGCTCTTGAATTTAATGTATAAGATTCTTTAACTTAAAGGTAAAGTACATTTTTGATAAGAATGGAATCTAAGTTCAATTCTTAGAAGAATCAGTCACCTTAACTTTGATGAAACACAATAAGATAAAAAGAGAATTGGCTGAGCGGTTTAAAGCGATAAGCTTGAAACTTATTTGGTTAACACCACATCCGTTCGAATCGGATATTCTCTGTTTTTTAAAGGTGAACGGGTTAGAGCCGGGTTGGTTAGGCGCCTCATTTGGGTTGAGGATCAGTTATGTTCAAATCATAATGACCCGATTTAATTATTTTAATTATAAAGAGAGAATTCTCTCTTTATATAGATAGACAAAGAGTTAATCTCTTTATCTAAATATATGTAATCTAATACTTTATTTTTTTAATTAAAAAAATAACAAGTATATAAAGAAACTATTAGAAAATTTTCTATATATCAAAGGAAATGAATCCTTAAACAAATTAATTACCTAAACTAAGTGAATTGAAGTATCTTAATAGCTTAAGGAATATAAATCAAACGAGATTCTATTAAAAATGTGAATTGCAATAGATTAAAGGTAAAGATATTTACTTTTAAAAGCTTATGATATATATTATATCATTATATTAAAAAGTAAAATGGAATATAATTCTATTTGAATAAAGGGGAACCTTCCTCTAAAGCTAAATATGATATATAAGAGATAGAGAATAGTACCGTGAGGGAACAAAAAAAAGTAGTTTTACAAGCAGCTCAATTATTTAAAAACTAAAGAGCGTACCTTTTGCATAATGGGTCAGCAAGTTAATTTTAGATGCAAGCATAAAAGCTTATTTTTATAAGAAACTAATTGCCTAAATAAATTGATAAAAAGTATCTAGAATTAGACCCGAAGCCTAGTGATCTTACTATAATCAGGAAAAATAAAAAAGTCCGAACGGGTTATCGTAGTAAAGATATCCGAAGAATTATGGTAAGTTAGTGAAAGACAAAACTGACTAGGATAGCTGGTTTTCTGCGAAACCTATTTAAGTAGGTAGTTTAATAAATATCTTAGTAGGTACAGTATTTATTCACGGTAATTTAAGGAAATATATTTCTTTTTTTACATATATTAGGGGATCGTGAAGATTTTACTAGAGTGTATTAGATCTCGGAAGGACAAAGATAAATATTAAACAATCAGACATAGTACGATAAGGTTGTATGTCAAAAGGGAAACAGCCCAGAACAAGTGTTTAAGGTTCCAAAATTATTGTTAAGTGAAAAAGAGGAAGTTTTTTTTCATGTATATATGAAAAGGCAAATACAATCAGGAAATAGGCTTAGAAGCGGCCATTTTTTAAAGATCTCGTAACAGAGCACTGATCTAATATTTATAAAAATTTTTTATAAATAGTAAAAAGCGTCGATGATATAGCGGATCTAAACAATATACCAATACCTTGTATAAATATAGTATATACTATATTTATAGTAGCAGAACGTAGAGTATATAAAATAATTTTATTAATATATAAAATTAGTATATTTCTAGTGATAATGCTGGCATGAGTAGCGATAAGAAAAAAAATAAAAATAACTTATTTTTTTCCACCTAAAGCTTATGGAATTTATGAATATCAGACTCTAAGTTTATCTACCTAAAGGGTTAAACGATGAACATATATATATATACAATAGTTTTTACTGTTTAATATTTTATATTAAATAATATTAGTTATAGAAACTCTGGAAAAAATTATATATGAACTGTACCTAAAATCTAACACAAGTAAGCTAGTAGAGAATACGAAGGTGTTTGAGCTAACAATCATTAAGGAACTCGGCAAATTGACTCCGTAACTTCGGGAGAAGGTGGGCCACTTTGTATTAAAATAAATACAAAATAGGAGGCATAGAATGGTGTTGTACGACTGTTTAATTAAAACAAAGCACTTTGCTAAAGATGTAAAATCGAAATATTGAGTGTGATTTCTGCCCTATATCGGCTGGTTAACGAATTTACTTAGTTAACTAAGATAGATTAAGTTTTGAAGGAACCCCCGATCAATGGCGGCCTTACCTATAAGGGTCTTAAGGTAGCGGAATACCTTGGCCGTTAAATGCGGTCTTGCATGAACGATGTAACGATACAACAGCTGTCTCAATGATTGGCTCAGTGAAATTGGAATAGCAGTGCAGATACTGTTTACCTCTAGTTAGACGAGAAGACCCTATGCAGCTTTACTGTTACTAATTATTAAATATAATAAAGCAAGTTTAAGAGTAAAAGGTAATAGTTTATATAATAATGAAACACCTTTACTATAGTTGATTATATTCTATATTCATTTATTTAAATACAAACTTTGAGTTTGTATCCAAAATGAAAACAGTTGTTAGTAGACGGTTTATGCGGGGCACAGATCCCATAAAGAGTACCTGGGTATATCCAAAGTTAATACGTAATAGTTGTTATTTATATAACAAATAAAATAAATTTTATAATTATAAAATTTATTTTATTTCTATTCTTAATTTTTAATTTTTACTAATATAATTCAATTACTTTTCTATTTAATTAGAATATTTTTTTAGATAAGTAAGATTTTTATTATAATGAAAATAATTATAAATAATAGTTATGAACTTTATAGTTTATGATATTGATATTTATATACAAAGTTTAATGGCTAAATCTTGCTTTACTGTTTGATATACAAATCTTTCAGTCGCGTAAGCGGGGCATATGATCACAAGATTCAGAAAGGAAAGGTCTTGGATTATTGAATAAGCTACGCTAGGGATAACAGGCTGATTGCGCCAGAGAGTACAAATTGAGTGCGCAGTTTGGCACCTCGATGTCGGCTTAACTCATCCACATGAATGCAAGAGTCATGAAGGGTTTGACTGTTCGTCAATTAAAGAGTTACACGAGCTGGGTTAAATACGTCGTGAGACAGTATGGTTTCTATCTTCTAGAGGAAATTAGAGTAAAATAAGAATAGCCCCTTCGTACGAAAGGAGTTGGGTATGTTAATCCCTGGTTTACCTGTTGTTTGAATATATTCAAATATTTATTTAATTGTATTACTTAAACTAAAGTAATAATTTTATATTTGGGCATGGCAGGAAAGCTACATTAATTAAAAATAAGTGTTGAATGCATATAGGCACGAAGTTTATTTTAAGATACTCTTAAATATACGTATTATATTAATACGAAAATGTATAGGCTTTAGCTAAAAGGATTTTAATGTCTTTAGGTATAAAGTACTAATTTTATTATTTACTAGGTATTAAACATATAGAATTAATAATAAATGGCACATAGCCTGGTTAGCATAAAAGTAATGTAACCGTTTTGTAATCGGTTGAAGTAAGTGCGATACTTGCACTGGGCTTAGTTAACGTAAATAGTTAACCTTTTAAGATTAACTGTTATAAAAATTTAAGCGGGTTAGTGTAAATGGTAAACACATTTGACTCATGATCAAAACATAGAGGTTCAAATCCTTTATCCGCTTAGTATATATCTGTACTAATATAACACAAAATATTATCTTGTATTATAAAAAGTAATAGAACCTATAGACCAGGTTTTTATAAAAGGTTATAGCTTAATTGGTAAAGCCAGCTGCTCATGATAGCTTAGATGGATGTTCGAATCGTCCTAGCCTTAACTGTATAATTATATTGACAGAGTTTTAATAGTAATCCGAGTGCTGGAATTGGTAGACAGAGCGAACTTAAGCTTCGCTGATAATTATATCGTAAAGGTTCAAGTCCTTTTTCGGATAAAGCTTATATAGCAAATACTAACGTAATTTTTCATAAGAAACGACCCATTCGTCCAATGGTTAAGACAGAACACTTTCACTGTTAAAATAAGGGTTCAAATCCCTTATGGGTTACTTTTATATTATCTAACTTAAATATATTGATAATAAAAGGAATTAGCTTAATTGGTAAAGCAACCGTTTTACACACGGAAGACTAAGTGTTCAACCCACTTATTCCTTATAACAGTTTAAGTTAATAATGTTTGGTTTAAATTTTATGAAAAAATGCAATAATATTAAGGGAATATAGTTTAATTGGTAAAACAGTGATTTTGCATATCATTAATTTAGGATCATCCCCTAATATTTCCATCTAATTTTCTATTGCAATTAGCTCAAGAAGCTCAATTGGTTGAGCGGAACTCTGAAGATGTTTAGGTTATAAGTTCGAATCTTATCTTGGGCAATTTATTAGAAGTAAACTTAAACTTTTGATATTTATATGGGTATGCTGGAATTGGTAGTCAGATCTCGCTTAGGACGGGATGGTTTAAACCGTACAAGTTCAAGTCTTGTTACCCATAACTATAAAGTAGATTTACAAGAATTTAAGGTAGATATAGTTCAATGGTAGAACAGCTGTTTGTGGTACAGCATATTTCTGTTCAATTCAGAATATCTTCCCATTTTATAAAATTAATTTGGCAGCTAGGATAGTTCAATGGGTAGAACATTAATTTCATGCGTTAAGAATGAGAATTCAAATTTCTCTCCTAGCTTATATATATATTATTTTTTTTAAGTATGGTTAAATAAATAATTAGGATATTTTTAGTAATAAGTATACAAATAAATTTGTTATTTTTTTTTTTACTTTTTAAATAAATAGTATAAAGATTTAAGCTATAATTACTATTTTTAATAAAATTATACTTATTTTATACGTTTGTTCTTATATATTTACTATGATTTTTTCAAGTTTAATTTCTGTATTAGAAGTATTATTAGTTACAGTACCTGCTTTATTAACTGTAGCTTTTGTTACAGTAGCCGAAAGAAAAACTATGGCTAGTATGCAAAGAAGATTAGGTCCTAATTTAATAGGTTACTATGGTTTATTACAAGCATTTGCAGATGCTTTAAAACTTCTATTAAAAGAGTATGTATCTCCTACACAATCTAATTTTATATTATTTTTCTTAGGGCCTGTTATAACTTTAATATTTTCTTTATTAAGTTTTGCAGTTATACCTTATGCTGCTGGTCTAACTATATTAGATTTAGATCTAGGTATATTATATTTATTAGCAGTTTCATCACTTGCTACATATGGTATATTATTAGCAGGTTGATCTGCTAATTCAAAATATGCTTTTTTAGGATCTTTAAGAAGTACAGCACAGTTAATTAGTTATGAATTAATATTGAGTTCTGCTGTTTTAATTGTTATACTATTAACAGGTAGTTTAAATTTAACCTTTAATATAGAATCTCAAAAAGCTGTATGACTATTATTTCCTTTATTTCCTATTTTTATTGTATTTTTTATTGCTTGTATAGCAGAAACAAATAGAGCACCTTTTGATTTAGCTGAAGCAGAATCAGAATTGGTTAGTGGGTTCATGACTGAGCATGCTGCTGTAATATTTGTTTTCTTTTTCTTAGCCGAGTATGCTAGTATAGTGCTAATTTGTATATTAACTAGTATATTATTTTTAGGAGGATATTTAATAGATATAACTCCTTTAATTTATTTATTTAATAGTATTTCAAATATATTTGAAATAACTATACTTTTAACTATATATTTAACGCTTAATATATTTACAGGATTAGAATTAATGGCTGATTGATTAATAAGTAATTTATATTTCATTTTTAATATTAAACAAATTTTAATGTATATTATATATAATGAATGACATGGACCTAATTTATATGAAACTGAGTTATATAAATCAACTGCATTAGCAATTGATTCAATGAAATGAGAAATATCTACATGAGTAAATGCTAGTAATTTAACGAAAAATGAAATATTATCAACTATTTCTTCTATATTTATTAATTTTAATACTTTATCTGTTATAGATACAGTTCAGCTGGAAACAAATTATATTTCTATTTTCAATAATACATCTAATAGTTTTATATCAGGTTTAATATCAAGTATAATATTAGGTGTTAAATCAAGTTTAATGATTTTCACATTTATTTGAGCTAGAGCTAGTTTTCCTAGAATTCGTTTTGATCAATTAATGTCATTTTGTTGAACAGTGTTATTACCTATTGTAGTAGCATTTATTATTCTTGTTCCTTGTATATTATATGGTTTTGATATATTACCTAATAATATATCATTATTATAATATATATTATAGTTATTTTAAAGTTATGGCATACTACAAATATACTGTTAATTATAGTATACAAGTATATTCTAATATAATTAAAATAAAAACGGCTATAGGTTAATGGTAGACCAATCGTCTTCCAAACGATTTGTATCGATTCGATTTCGATTAGCCGTAGTTGTAAAGCAACATATATAACAAGAGTTAATAGTTAATTGGTAGACGGCTTTCTTGTCAGGAAAGTATGTGTCGGATCGAGACCGACTTAACTCGTGAACAACGAAAAAAATAAAACCATAGTTTATTAAATTTTCTTCGTTTAATATACATTATTTTAAAATAAAGTTTTGATTTACATAATATTACTAAAAAAAAAGGATTTCTTTATGACTAGAAAGATGATTTTTTTCATCTAATGCAAAAGATATAGGTACGTTATATCTTATTTTTGCATTATTTTCTGGTTTAGCAGGAACAGCTTTTTCAGTATTAATTAGATTAGAATTATCAGGACCAGGTGTTCAATATATTTCAGATAACCAATTATATAATAGTATAATAACAGCTCATGCTATTGTAATGATTTTCTTCATGGTTATGCCTGCTTTAATAGGAGGTTTTGGTAATTTTTTATTACCTTTAATGGTAGGAGGACCTGATATGGCTTTCCCTAGATTAAATAACATTAGTTTTTGATTATTAATACCTAGTTTAGCTTTATTTTTATTTGCAAGTGGTATTGAAAATGGAGCAGGTACAGGTTGAACTCTTTATCCACCTTTATCAGGAATACAAGCTCATAGTGGACCTAGTGTAGATTTAGCTATTTTTGGTTTACATTTATCAGGTGTAAGTAGTTTATTAGGTGCTATGAACTTTATAACTACAATTTTAAATATGAGAAGTCCTGGTATAAGATTACATAAATTGGCTTTATTTGGTTGAGCTGTAATTGTTACAGCTGTATTACTATTATTATCTTTACCTGTATTAGCTGGTGGTATTACAATGGTATTGACAGATAGAAATTTTAATACTTCATTCTTTGAAGTAGCAGGAGGAGGTGATCCTATATTATATCAACATTTATTCTGATTTTTTGGGCATCCTGAAGTTTATATATTAATCATACCAGGATTTGGTATAATTAGTACTACTATTTCTGCAGCTTCAAATAAAAGTATTTTTGGATATCTTGGTATGGTTTATGCTATGATGTCTATAGGAGTATTAGGTTTTGTAGTTTGAAGTCATCATATGTACAGTGTAGGACTAGATGTAGATACTAGAGCCTATTTTACAGCAGCTACTCTAATTATTGCTGTACCTACAGGTATTAAAATATTCTCATGATTAGCTACATGTTATGGAGGATCATTACATCTTACACCTTTCATGTTATTTGCATTAGGATTTGTATTTATGTTTACTATAGGAGGATTAAGTGGAGTAGTACTTGCTAATGCTTCTATAGATTTAGCATTTCATGATACATATTATGTAGTTGCTCATTTCCATTATGTATTAAGTATGGGAGCTGTATTTGCTTTATTTAGTGGATGATATTTCTGAATACCTAAAATATTAGGTATGTTATATGATATGACATTAGGTAAATTACATTTCTGAGTATTATTTATTGGTGTTAACGTAACTTTCTTCCCTCAGCATTTCCTAGGTTTACAAGGAATGCCTAGAAGAATTAGTGATTATCCAGATGCTTTTGCTGGATGAAATATCATTAGTAGTTTTGGATCAATAATTTCTGTAGTAGCTACAGGATTATTCTTACATATTGTATATCTACAATTAGTAGGTAATAAAAATTTATCAAGATATCCTTGATATGCTCCTCCAGTATTCTACGATTATCTTCAATTATTATTATCTAGATTATATACTAGTTTAGAATGATGTTTAAACAGTCCACCAAAAGTACATGCCTTTGTAAGCTTACCTTTAAGTAGTATCATCGGTCCAGTTAGTCAACCTAGTGTAATAGCTCAAGCACAAATAGCTTTAGCTAATGTACAAAGTACAGCAGAGAATACTACTACAATATTACCTATATCAAGTTGTGATGCTCCTCATCCTTGAGGATTATATTTTCAAGATAGTGCTAGTCCACAAATGGAAGCATTAGTTGAATTACATAATGATATTATGTTTTATTTATTTGCTATTTTATTTAGCGTAGGTTGAATACTTTTATCTGTAATAAGAAATTATGTATATCCTTATAATAAAATAAGTAATAAATACTTAAATCATGGTACATTAATTGAATTAATATGAACTATTACTCCAGCTTTAATTTTAATATTAATAGCTTTCCCTTCTTTTAAATTACTATATTTAATGGATGAAGTTACTGATCCTAATTTAACAGTAATTGTAGAAGGACATCAATGATATTGAAGTTATCAATATATAGATTTCTTAAATAGTGATGATGAGTATATAGAGTATGATTCATACCTAGTACCAGAATCTGACTTAGATGCAGGAGGATTAAGAATGTTAGAAGTAGATAACAGAGTTATTTTACCTGAATTAACTCATACTAGATTTATGGTTACAGCTGCAGATGTTATTCATTCATTTGCAGTTCCAGCATTATCAATTAAATGTGATGCTTATCCAGGAAGATTAAATCAAGTTTCTGTTCATATTAATAGAGAAGGTTTATTTTATGGACAATGTTCTGAAATCTGTGGTATATTACATAGTAGTATGCCTATTGCTATACAATCAGTATCTTTAGAAAAATTTTTAGTGTGATTAAACTCACAATAATTATTCTAAAAAATAGTTAAAAACAAAGATTAAAAGTCAGATTATTTCTGGTTTTTAAAAATTACATATAGTATATAAAAAATTATAGCTATTTATATTATATTTATTATATTAATATATATACTATATAAGTATATAGTAGTAATACTACTAAAGTAGTTATATAATAACTTTTATTAAAATACAACTTGAGTTTGATGATGGCTCTGATTGAACGCTGCTCAAATGCTTGACACATGCTAATCGAACGTTTTTTCATCAAATTTTGATGAAAAAAAGTGGTGTACAGGTGAGTATATATAATTTGTCTGCTTTAGAGTAAGGTAAAATACCTTATAAAACCAAAAGGAGAAATCTGCTCTAAAATGTTCATTTATTTATTTCGAGTAGGTAGTAATTAAAGTAATTGTTTAATTAGCCAAAGCTCGTAGTCGAAACTGAGAGGTTGATCGACCACATTGGGTCTGAAAAAACCCCAATATGTATAGTACAGCAGTGAGGAATATTGGTCAATGGTCTAAGGACTGAACCAGCAACTTGAGAGGGAAGCAAAAATGAAAATAATTTTATTTTCTAGTAACCCTAAATGAAACATGATAAATGACAAGTTTTTAAAGTTAAATTTATTATGCCACAAAGGTCTTTATATTTAAAGTGTCTTGGCCAAAACTTGTGCCAGCAGTCGCGGTAAGACAAGGGAGACTAGCGTTTTTCATCTTTATTAGGTTTAAAGGGTACCTAGACGGTTTATCTAGCCTCAAAAAATGGAACAGATTAAACTAGAGTTAAATGTGGGAGGTATATTTAGTATTGAAAGAGAAGAGATGAAATTTTTTTATACTTTCAAGACTGATAATGGTGAAAACAATCCTCTATCTAATAACTGACGTTGAGGGACGAAGGCATGGTTATCGAATAGGATTAGATACCCTAATAGTCCATGCAGAAAATGATGAGTGTCATAAATATCAAGGCTAATAACAGACAAAATGTTAAATTAGTTTGATGTTTATAAATGAAAGTGTAAGCATTCCACCTCAAGAGTACTACGGCAACGTATAAACTGAAATCATTAGACCGTTTCTGAAACCAGTAGTGAAGTATGTTATTTAATTCGATGATCCGTAGTATAATCCTCTACCTATGTGTAGATATACTAAAAAGAAAAATGCCGAAGCTGTATTTGAATGTAAATAACGAATAAATCATCCATTATTAACATCTCTCATAATATGTTCTACAGAATTAAAGGCTTCCATTACACTAGGGTTATAATGCATTGCTAATGTTACACCAGATACTATTTGGATAATTAAACATACAGCTAATAAAG
>Ga0115847_100081_pt1 | contig 20617 bp, 21 predicted proteins | sample InSIn5SAF170_FD_83861 | JGI IMG/M metagenome (GOLD analysis project Ga0115847, IMG submission 83861)
CATCCTCTCCAATCACGTTGTAGAAGTTTGCTTCTTAGACCGACATCTCTACGGACTGTCCAGCATATTCTAAGATGACACTTCGAGGCGCAATATAGGAACCTAGCGGAACGTAATCGAATTCATAGTCAAACCCGCGAGGTCCTCCAATCTGCAAGGCTCTTTCATTTTCGGACCACCTGGGGGAACAGGTAATACCAAGTACAACGACATGACAGCCATACTTGTAATCCGGAATTCCCAAAGCTTTCCCAGATTCTTCATCTATGACAGCTATTGTGTCTGGGACACTTGCTATGATGGTTGCTTGTCCATTTTCAGCTATATGCCGAACCAGGATATTCTCGTTTTTGAATGGAATTTCAACATTGCCATCATTCGCCACAGCTATTTTGCGTCGCTTGTCAAGTTCAGGTTCTACAGCATTAGGATGATGAGTGATGTTCAGTACGCCAATAGAGTGTCCTTTGTGTAATCTATTCTCAACAGATGTAATTTTGCCGCGAAAGAGTATTTTGGCACTTTGATCCCCACCGGCTTCAACAATCATATCCTCGACAACAGTACTCATTGTCCCATGCGCACGAGCTCGAGCGATCGCACGACCAATGCGCCAAGATAGGGATATTGTGTTTAGAACTGCATGTTTGCGTGCAAGCAATCCAGTAGTTGGTTTACAAGCCAGACCTGCTAAGGAACCCATTTCTGTAATTGCACCTCTAAGGACCTTGTCCACTGTCAGATCACTGGAACTTCTGGTCATAATGATAGTTTGTCCATCACCAGAATCGACGGCGCAAGGTGCCAGCTCTCCTGGACAATTCACTGACAATGTATTCTGCCAGCAACATGGGTATGCTCTGCCCATAAAATCTCCGTCGAGAACGGGACGGTCGTGAAACTTGTCTGATCCCCAGAGGAACGGCTCTAAACCATTAGATCCACCAATCTCGAGTCCCATCACCGCATCAAAGGAGTCATGGCCAAGATATTCCATTAGCTCTTCGATAGCAGACACGACCTCATGAGCTTGAAGTCTCTCTGATATTGCTGCTGGCGAGCCCATTCGACCACCCCAGTAGATCTTAGCATTATCCGCCAGATTTGAGTGATCAATACAACGAATGCGATGACCAGAATTTATCAATTCTCGAAGTTGTAATTTGCCTGGATACGGACTACCGCCTCCTCCACAACCTAGTACGTAGCAGCCGTCTGCAATATAGTCCAGGTCAACAAACGAAAGAACCCACTCTGGTCGACCAGATTCATTTGATATAATTGTCGGGATATAAGAGTCATGGTCAACTAGATCTACCTCCCTTTCGAGCTTGTTGACTTGCTTCACTCCCTCTTCTAATACAGCATCTTCTTCGATGTTCTCGTACACGTCTTCAATCGTAAGGATTGTGGGGGACAACATATCCAGATCTCCAACTGCCTTGACGACAATTCGAATTTGATCAGCAAGATATGGGACAGGCATGGTGCTGATTTCCGTAATTGTGATCGATTTCTCGATTGCACCAGCTTTTACCGCTCGCAACTGCGCTAATGCGCACGCATCATGAGTGAGCTGCTTCAGTGACGAATTCTTCAAGCCTTGTAATTCATCGACCGTGCCGGGGACTTGTGCACAAGCAGCACCGACAGCATTAGCCACGCTGTGAAACACGGGCACCACAATGCTTGATGCACCCTTTAGAGCTTTCGGAGCCACAATCTTGCCACCACCGACTAATAAGACAAGCGTGTCTTCAGGAGATGTTTTCACATGTTCTAACGCACGCTCTAACAGCGACTTTATTTTTTGTTGTGCTTCTGCAACCACGTCACCATCGAGGCCTTCTACAAGACTTCTGTCACCAATATCGACATTTCCGGCTGCGACCGCAATATCACTGACTGTGACAGTCTCTCCACCAAAAATGAGGGCGTCTTTGGTAAAACTATGGCCAACAGAGGTAGGTCCAATCGAGACCTGTCCATTCGATGCCTTCACGATCGATCCTCCTCCCAAGCTGATTGAATGAAGCTGAGGAAGCGAGTAGTTGACATTGACACCGGCAATGCTGTTGTATGAAGATGCTTGTCGGGGGAATCCTGATGGGAGAAGGAACCCAACGTCTGTTGTAGTGCCTCCAATATCAACAACGATGGCGGATGCTGATCCCGGTTTGTGGCGGGATAGATAAGCGGCCCCACGCATTGAATTTGTCGCACCGGAGGAGAAAGTTTTTATTGGAACTTGAGCTGCAGTCGTTGAGTCTAGCAGAGTGCCATCATTCTGTGTCAAAAATAGTGGACATGAAAGATTCAGTCGCTTAATGGAAGACCTGAATGCCTGCACAACTCGTTTGGCGTATCTCATGATTGCGGCATTCAGTATTGAAGCATTTTCACGTTCCAAGAAGCCTGTGACCGGAGGGATTAGTTTTGTCTGGAGTCTGAAATTTCAGGACTCACCAATATTGGCAACATCGCGAGAACAGACAATATCTGCCCCTTCAATCTCACGAGCAATCATATTGCGTACCCGCTCTTCCTGCTTGAATGAATGATCTATCGGAGAGAAAATGCCAGCAATAACTATAGCTTTAATTCCGCGCTTCTTGATCTCAGCACACTCTCTCAAGATTTGTTGTTCCAGAATTGGTGCTTCTTCAGAACCATCAATATGAAGTCCACCATCCACATATCCAACGTAGCCATTCAACACGTCACGCAAGTCAGTGGGCCAATCCGCAAAAGGCTTTACATCTCGAAGAAATGATTTTGATAGGCGAATAACCGCAACTCGGCTCAGGTGCCGTGCATCTCTTTCAAGAACAGCATTCAAAAAAGCAGTGGTACCAATAGTGACCGAAGCAACATCATCGCTAGAAACACCTGGTTGTCTCAACACGTTAGACACTGCCTGTTCAATGCCCTCTACAATATCGGCAGAGGTAGGAGCTTTATGCCAAGCTAAGATTCCGCGAGTTGTAGTGTCTTGTCGCGAAAAGTCAATGGCTACCGCATCGGTGTTTGTGCCTAGGAAGAGTCAATACTTTCATACTTAGCTTGTCGTACCCATGGATGACTGACCTCCGACATCAACTCCAATGCGTATGTTCTTGTGACTCAACCTTTCCATTGCCGTGTGTAAAAATATGACTGATGGTTAAAGCGTTCTGTTTCAGACAGTTCAGCTTTGGTTCAGGACTTCTGATTATACCTTGGAGAACGGTAAGGGTAAGGTCATTTTACGATGATTCGAGCCAACTCGATCGTTTTGACGGCTACTAGCCAGCCTCGAATATTTACAACATCTTGACATTTTGTCTAATTTTGTTACCACTCTGGTGGTACAACCCATATTGATTGGCATCCAATCGGACTTGCCCTGACTATTAGAGCTCAGTTCTTAGGAACATCTATTGTGGAGCACTAGACTAGGAGATCACTCAAGTGGGTAATCTTTGTTTACTGTTCCCCGATACGCTACGAATTCCGAAAATAGTGGTCGGAACCCTAAACTTGTCCAATAGCGGACATATCATCAATATGGCGCCAATACGTGCGCGCAAGTCCGGATTGCCTCATTTTCTAGATCTTTTATTGTGGTGATATTATTTGCATGAACTGATATGATAGAGCACTACAATATGTAGCTTGCACCGTACATGCTGAGGTACTAATATCTCAGCGAGGTCTTTCAACTGTTTTTCAAGTTGTTTTGTGTTTGGATTGCTGAGTCTTCATCCTTCACTCTGCTAACAACTTTTTCTATCCGTGCGACCGGTGTGCAATCACTTGGCGGCATTTTGAAGCTCAAAATGTCAAGCGACTTGGGAGAGAAATCGCTCCGCGTTCGTATTCAGAAAGCTGTCGAGCTACCACAAGAATCTGAGATTTCTAGCTCAGAATCGAATCGATGGGCCAATAGAGATCTTGTCCCATTGCCTCCAAGTATGTCATACTTGACCACAATTTTTCACCTCATCCCTTCCAGGCTGACCGCTAACAATTGTGGTCTTATAGCTCGTAGAATATGGAAAGATCTCGACTTTATTGGTCTTTGGAGTTGTGTTTTTCTGACAACTTTTGGTTGGCAGGCGACTTCTTCACTTCTCGCTCTCGGCTTGAATATCTGGCAGGCCGTTCTCTGTAACTTTATCGCAAGATTGTTTCAGGTGTTCTTCATACTTAGTACAGGCTGGTAGGTTAGCTCCCTTTTTTTCCGCACACCATATCAATACTGAGTGCATACAGGGTTGGAGGTGTTTGGCATATTGGATACACGGTTAGCACAAGACATGCTTTTGGCATGTGGGGATCTCTTGTCCCTTTAATATTGCGGATTGGTCTCTGTACTGGTTAGTAGTAAATTCATTCAAAGTTTTTATGTAGACTGACCTTTGAGAAAGTATGGTATGGTGTCCAAGGATTTACAGGTGGCCAGTTAATTGGAGTGATACTCTCTACCATGTCTCCCGGATATCAGAACATGAAGAACACTCTTCCAGCAACTGCATCAATGACAACGAAGAACTTCGTTGGCTACGTGATCTACAACATTAGTGAGTGGAAGATCATGAATTTTCGATGATGAAACTGACATGCTCAGTCGTGTTGCCTTTGCTCTATATCCAACCCGAGAAGTTGAAGAAACCACTCAAATACACAATGTCATTAAGTGCTCTAGCAATCTTTGGGCTTTCTGTCGGTCTTCTTGCTGGGGCGAAGGGTCCCGGCAATCTAAAGAGCATTTCATCAACCTCAGCACATGGATCAGAACTTGGGTGGAACTTCATTCGAGGAATATCTGTCATCTTGGGCAGTGGGGTAGTAGGAATGACAAGCCAGAGTGATTTTTCGCGTTTCGCCACCAGACCAGGGAAGCAAGTCCTCGGACAGTCCTTTTCCGTTTTGGTGTTCGGGAACATCGTTCCTGTTTTAGGTCTACTAGGCACAGCGGCGGCTTCTAAGTTATATGGCGATGTGGGTGAGCTTGGTCTTTGGAATCCTCCAAATGTCCTTGCGCTTTGGCTCGATCAGCAATATGATAATCCGAAAATTAGAGCTGCAGCATTCTTTGCAGCGCTCGGCTTCTTAGCAAGTATCATTGCTCTAAACTCTGTCGAGAATGGCGTCTCTGGTGGTATGGATGTTGCGGGACTGTGGCCACGTTACTTCACGATCCGAAGAGGCTCATATCTGCTTGCGATTTTGTCAGTACTGATTCAACCTTGGCAAATCATCGCTAAAGCATCAACATTCACTGCCACCATCTCTAGTTTCGGAAGTAAGTTCGTTCAACCTCACGATACCAATCATGTCGTTAACCAAAATATCTTCTAGGTATCTTATTCCCCCTGATGGGTATTCTCACTGCGGATTATTTCGTAGTTCGCAATCAAAGATTAAAGCTAGAAGACTTATATACTTCCGATCCCGAAGGAATATACTGGTTCAATCACGGTGTCAACTGGAGAGCATTCACTGCTTGGATTCTCGGCTTTGCGTTCTCGGTTCCAGGGCTGGTAGCCATCAACCCAAAGTACTCAGCCCAGATTCCTGTTGGCTTTCTACACTTCTTCTATCTGTCATTCCTTGTTGGGTATCTAATCTCCGGGCTTGCACATTGGGGCTTGAGTGTAGCTATTCCGATCAAGGGTGTCAATCAGATGGATGATTATGACTCGGTAAGGCGCCTCCAATCAAGCTGGGGTTAATTTTCGCTAATGTTATTTCAGTTTGGCACATTCACATATGACGAAGCAGTGAAGCTCAACATCAAAACTCAAGATGAGGTATCCCATATATCTGACTCCGCACGGAGTCTGTAATGTGTTTGAAGAGCGATTATATATGGTCAAGAGAGTTTAATATATTAACAATGACATTTTGGCACTTCCAAACATGGACATTGCTCACACCCATGTCTTTGAGACCGACATCTTCTCATTCATCTCTTCACTTCACTGTAAAGGTAGTGGTCCACCATGATCAAATGCATGAACCAGACATAGGTAGCTCTGGGTTCCGTTCCTCTTCTAATCTTCTTCTGACCCTTCTTGTCTTGTTTATGGGGAGATGATTATGTGAGAGACCTGACTCCCGTTTTGGGAATAGGGTTCAGCTTTCTGAACGGCTCGCCGCGTCCAGAACTAGGTGCTTTGCTGGACTTATCGGTAGGATTCTAAGCTGGTTTACGACTCTAAAGCTTTCCACGCTTGCTTGTGCCTGCAACCTGCAAGTCGAGGTATTATATCCTGGGGCGCACGTGATCTTGAGGGTCCGGGACATGTCGCCGACATTTTGCGTCTCGAATCAAGGATCATGTCTGCTGACCTGTTACAGTCATAATGATATGTGAAGAGTAACCAATGGTGCTTTTGATGTAGTGATATATGAAGCAGATTCCCTTCTCAAACATACTGTTCCAATAATTAAATTCAGTGATAAGCCAAACAACATTCTAACAATTCTCGGACAGTCAGGTTCTATACAATACATCATATGACTACAGTGCAAAGATTCTTGAGAGAATGCCATTGTACAACTCGACAGAATCAAGAACGGTCTCATCGATATTCTTACGTTCTAACACCATTACTCATCTAATAAACCCACATCTATTCACACAAAACGCTATTTTCGACTCAAGAACGATTCTTATCAAGAACCCCAATATCTCAAAGTTGAGTGATGAGGAGATCCTTGCCAGGTATATTCATGGTTACTTTAATGGTTGGGCCTTCTTCCCTGAAAAATTATTCTTCTCGATAATGAAAAGACTTTTCGGATGGACTCTGAAGGCTGAGTTTCCAGGTAGGTGCCAAATTCACCTTTATGCTTCTCACCCAGCACTCGCACTTCTTCCAACAGAACTAATGTGGATTTTACAACATAGGGGTACCACACGGATCAGAATTATCAGTGTTCCCTTCAGGGCTCAAAAATGACCAAACTCCAGAAGTTGGAACGAGGTTGTTCGAGGGGAACTTCGTAGTGGTTGATTCGCACGTTTTGCGCACACCACCAACAGAGAACCTTTCACAAATCCTGGATTCCGATGATTTGACATCAACAGACGTTGACCTACCATTTAGTTATGTTGATATCGCTGCTGGCCGTACCAACGGCAATTTCGCTGCATGTCACCGTTATGAAGTTCACAGACGCTGGGACCACGAAGACAAGACTGTGACAACAGATCAAGCCAAGCAAGAAGACGAAGACTCTGCGGACGCTACTCAGGTTGTGCAGATCATCAATTCTGACTTCTCGTCGAATCCATCGAAAGACGAACCAGGTATGCTTGGCTGGATGCATAGCCTTCATCTCATCTATGCGAGATGGTTACACTCGGACGGCGTGAGAGAAGTTTTAAGAATTTAAGGCAAGCGTATTGAGAGGAAGAATGTATCTTCGTATGATAGATGTGGTGATGCTCCGCTTATATATTATAGCATATCGAATAGTATTTGTACGAAGTCCATTATATTAATTGCGCGTAATGGTTCCGTACTAGAACTGCCCGGTGGTAAAATGGACTCAGAATTTCACATGTCTTCTCCTAAGGTATTAACGCAAGGCTTTGAGCTAATCGTATATTGGTCTTTACTATGTTTTGAAGAAGATTTACATACTTCAAGGGTAATGTGCTGATGTCTTGGCACTTCCAGTGTTCTGATATCAGGAACTGGCTGTCCAACGTTTGAGACCGGGAAGTAAAGTTATGTCTTGTTGCCTTTCGCAGCCAGGGTTTCTAACAACCTGGTCCCTGTCATTGAGACTGAAGTGTTCACTATGGTTTCGGTATGCAAAGAGTCTATCGAATGTCTCACGTTTCTGGCCACTACCGGACCCACCCTTACAGGATCCAGAAAAACTATTGAATTACTCTCATCAAAGATCACCAGACACTACGACTGATCCTGCTCTCATCTTGTTGTCGGTGAAGACGTTTGTTGCATACCGTATCAGGGGTGATACATCATTCATCCTTGTAATACGGTTTGAATCGCCGTTTGCGGCGTTCGTCTATTTTGTGCTGCCGAAAGACTAATAAAACTTAAACACCGGCCAGCATATTGTTGCAGTGCAATGCTACGATGCTTTGATATTTTGATTGAAATGTCCTTCCGAAGAATGAACAGGTCACCAAGATCAAGAACACCTGTTACTCCTCATCAGGTTGCTAGTAAGTACTCCAAATCCTAGCCATACATCATGCTAGTCATAAATATACATGGATGCTTTGGTTCCATCGAGTATGAAACAATGAAAGGTCTCGAACGAACTCATTACAGCCGGCATGAGTGTGGGAAAACTCATGCGTTGATCGGCCTTTGTTCACCTGGTATCAGATCTAGCACAACCGCTCCGAAAGTCTATAACTCAATCGGACAGCTCAAGACACTATCCCTTTATAGCACATGCCATCTCATTCATTTTGCACGTCGTAGCAGGGAGCAGGGGATGTCGTTCATCTGATGTCCTAGTCAAGTGGGTCAGGTACGGCTCCTCCCTAGATTGCATTTCTTCAACCTTGGCGACCACATTCCACCAGTATCAGATCATGATGAAGCTACAATGGAAAATAAAGATACTCCCAAGCTGCCCAATGGTTTTGATGACTTGTCATGAAGCTATACTAGAAACAATCACCTGCTGATGTAGTCTGTTAATTTTACGTCGAATCATCATAAATCTAGAATTCGCTTATTCGAGTAACACTTCCTGAACAAGGGACATACAATCATCAGGAAACTCTCCGAGGACCACAATATCAATGGGCTTAGGGTTCTCGCATGTGACTGTTTAGACTGATTATTACAAGGCTTTTTGACTTGACTCGTGGGTTTCAAGGAGGCTACCCTTGCCACTTCAAAATAAGGTTCTTTACTTCTGCTCTTGTGCTGAATCAAAGACAAGCGGTCTAGACTGGATGGTTAGAATTCTGTTGCATGTCTATGCCAGGATAAGATGTCACCGTGCTGACAATGGATCTTTCTCTGTGTTGGTTTCAGTCATCTGCCAGATTCAGCAGTGAAGAAGTTTGTTCTGCCCATGCTTTCTCGTGAATCCGTAGTCGTTGAGAATGAGATGCCCTGTCATCAATACCAGATTTCCCATCGATTGCATTTGATTTTGATGCAATAATATGCGTCATCAACAAGAGGAAATGTCTTCCATGCAATCTGCAGCAGTGACCTGACTTAGATCACAATCGATTTTTCCAAAGGGAGAAACAATCTTGTTATCCATCTTTTTGTGTCAAATCCTGATCGACGTCTTATAACATTACGTGATAATTGTGTACAATTCTCATTTGTCTCAATCATGCTGGTGCAAGGGTCATCCCCAAGGATATTCTAGTTGTTTCCACTGAGGTAAGATGTATTGAGATTTGCATTTAAAGTACTATATATTCGTCACCTGAGTGGGTAACTCTTTGTCCAAATCGTTGCACTCTACGGTCATATCATCGGAATGTAGATTCTGGTATGAGTCAAGAACATCTCATACTTTTTCCAACCATCAACAAAATTCCATTTCACGATCTTCCGCCCCTACCGTATATGTTATGTTATGTGAGATACTTAAACACAGTGTAGGATAATGAGTGATAACCTGGACACAAACTGTTCCTCGCATGAATAGTGATGAAGCAGAGAGTATTCAGTAATTCATATTTTCGTTCGTTCACGAAAAAATCCATGTTGCTTGTCACTTCACATTCTCACTCAAAATTGCTCAATCGCGAAACGCCAGAGAGCTCTGCATAAGAGGTTTTGGCGTAACTTGAGAGTTCTCTAGATCCAACGTTCGAACCCTGCTTTCTCTCACACGACAAACAGAATCCGACACCTAGTCTGAAGATCAGAGAATTGATACTTATTTGGGGACAAACTCTGTCTTTACCCTCTCACGAGATGGCCTCAAGCACTGATCATCCGCTTGGCTACCAACCCACCCCTCGTAAGAGCGCGAGCAGCTATCGAGGTCTCTCCTACGGCGAACCATACAACGCTCTCCCAACAGCACGATATTCTACTGTCCACTCACCTTCAAGGGCAGATCCAGTCCCTCCGTTAGACAGAATTGGAAGTAGTCTTTACTCTGCTTCCCAAAAATCTTCCGAAGTGATTGAGGGAATGCAGCCTACCCTCGCTAGACCTCGATATCTCTCAGGCGAGAGATTAAACAAGATACATGTCTCTCGAACAACAGTGCAGGCAAGGAACTACCCACCACAAACTCGAGTCACAACCGGTACACAAACTGAACGAAGCGAAGAAGAGATTCATCATTCTGACTCTGTTGATACCATGCCAACTGACACAACGAATCATACTGGTGAAGAACCACGTTCCGATGACAAGATTCAGCCCAACGTCACCACTGTACGTGCGATAGAGAGCATTGTGGATACAGAAAGTCAAAGTTACAGAACGAGTGTAGCAAGCAAGAAGCGTCGTGGCAAGCTTATTGTGCATAAGATCGCTGTCGTGCTGCTCATCGTGTGTACTGCTGGCATTGTGGCTGGAGGCATCTGGGGTTTCGTTCAAGGATGCAAGAACTCCCAAAGTAGAGCCGACGAGGCAAAAGTGGGAAACTGATGTTCAAGATTGCGAGACTCTTGGATGAAGAGAGGTACTGTTCAAAGCAGCAGGAATTTGTTGCTTGCGTGCCACTGAAGTCGTTACACGTTAAAATCGATCATGAGTGTTGTCAGACGGCTTTTTCCTTCGTGCTTCAAACCTGGAGGCATGGCTGCACAAACTTTAATGGCGTTTCAGGTGTGTGATATCTTTATGGAGGCACCTGGCAAATGTGTTTTTACATAAGTTTAATAATTTACGAAGGCGTGTTTGTTATATATTCTAAATAAGGATAGCATGAGAATACTATGACAAAATGAGAACGTCTCGAATTTACATGGATTACATATAGGTTGCTGTGACTACAGCTGCCCTGAATCCTGTTTCCTGCTTGTCATCCTGACCATGTTTCCTCGTCACATCAAATCAAAAGTCGTAGTCGTTGTAGTTGTATGTACTTCGATGATGGCTCTTTGCGTATTCACTAGTATGAGATGGACGCAAGTGTTTCTGGCATTTTGGACAAGCCAGGGTTCCACATTCAGAAGGACATTGAAGCAGATATGTCCAAAGTGTGCCGCACCTTGGACATGGTCGACGACCCTGTACCTTTGGCCAGAATCCTTTATGAAGACATGTGGTGAAGTACGCGCTTGAAGTAGTACTGTGCGCTCTATATCCATTCCTCAGCTCTTCCTCGGCTCTTCTTTGCCTTGTGATCTTTTCTTCAGCCTGACGCTTTCGCAGAGCCTCTAGGGTCTCCCTTGCAATTTTTTCCTTCTCTTGTTGCTGTTTCGCTCTTGATTCTTGCTCTATGTAATTCATCATTCTCCGAATGCGATCTTGAAGACCTTGAATAATGTTGTCGTCAATATTGTTAGCTGTTATCACGGCTTTCAAAGCTTCCTGGCATCTTCTATCTTCGTTCTTGAGGTCTGTATTCCGCATCGCCAATCGGCGTTCCTTCATGTCCTTCTCCAGTCGTCTTTCTTGTCTCTCAATCTGTTTCCGTGCTCTATCTTCGTCACTTTCTACCATTCTTGTGTAGAAGGGTGATAGAAGCCAAGCACCCCAGCTATTCTTTTGTGCCTCTTCGGCAGCCTCAGCCATTTCGATACTCCTCAGATTCCGGATCTCTTGTTCTAACCGCTGAATACCTTGTCGGATATCTTGAAACTTGCGCTCAAAACTCTGGTTTATGATACGCCATTCTTTGTCTCGTTCATACTTGTTTTGCTGTCGTTGTAGAATTTCTGCTCTATCGGCGTCTATTGATGACACTGGTGACTGCTGTGCCGGCTTCGCTGCCCGAGCAGGTGTCAATCTTGACTTGATTGAGGAATAAACAAGATCATATTGCCGACGCTTGTCATTATCTCTGAGGGTGTCATACGCCTCTTGGAGCTTAAGAAAAATCAATTAGTGTCTAGGTTGAACCACTACAAAGAATAAGATGATCAAACCAGCTGAAAGGTAGCAGTAGTATCGTTTTCAAGATTCTTATCTGGATGATATTTTCGAGCCAATCTCCTATATGACTGCGTGATATTCTCTAGTGAAGCCGTCTGAACCACTTGCAAAACTGCGTAATAGTCACCTGCCGCTCTCACTTGTGCCATGTTATTTTTCTGTCGCCCATGACAGAGAAAGATGTGCAGGTTTACGAGTACGAATTATAGAAAATCCAAATACTATGGTGCCTTATTCATCCTGTTGCAAAGCCTAATGATGCAGCCTGGTCTCGATGATGGTCACTTGTTGGCTGTTACTCAGCCACGGAGTGTTTTCAGGGCGCCAAACAAGCCCAACTAAATAAGTGGCTCCCAAGAGTGAACAATATAAAATGTCAGTAACACCACATGAGCTGAAGGAATTGACACTTCATACATTAAGTTCACAAGTATGAATGTGAGCACCGCAACATCAACAATCTCAAACGGAGAATCTCTCTACTGATGATAGGTGCACTATTAACGGTCGTAAGCAATGAATAACTGTTTCAAACCACCGCAACCGATGTATCCAAAACCCACAATCGCCGTTCAGAAGCGTACTCGGTGTGGAACTAGACATGAGAGGGTAGTACAAATACTATGTACTGTTTTTACTGATGGACATTCCGTCAAACCTAAAGACGACCAGGTGGATTCTGCCGATTTCGAACAGCCTGATAAGGCTGTAAATACTCGCGGTCAAACCCCTAAAGTCTACGACCTGAGTTATTTACTTTGTATCACGCTTCTTGATCGTTGGTCACAAGTATGTGCCAATACAAGTAGAGCTGAATACTATACAAGTTCCATTCATGTTTGAGCGATTCCTAGTAGCAGGTGTCTTCCCCTTGCCTTACAATTCGTGACGTCGTTAGCATAAGGCGCATTAATCTACACACCAACAGCCTCATCTCCATCATCCACATCTTCCTCATCATCCACGTCAACAGTAGCAGCCCTCTTGCTTCCCTTCTTGCTTTTTCCATCCTTCCTTCTTTCCCTCTCTATCCTCTTCTTTTCTCTCTCGGCCCACTCAACTGCCTTATCTTTGAACGTCGACAACCCACTCCCAGCTCCATTTCCCTCTCCATTTCCGCTCGTCTTCTTAGCCTTCAACTTAGTAACAGCATCCTTCATCCTCTTACTGCCTTTTTCAATGTTTCTCTCAGCACCTTCTCCAAGATTAGCACCGGCACCAACACCGCCAGAGAAAAATCTTGTGATATTAGCTTGAGTACCCTCTCTTTCGCGCTGATTCATATCTCTTATGACAGGAACGAGAACCTCGTCTGTTCGTTCTTGAGACCAGCCTATCGTTGCCATAAGAAACTCGCGAAGTTGGTCGAGATCAGGCACACCCCATTGGAATTGCTCAGGATTAGAATCGACATCTGGTTTCAAGTATGCTTCTGTGACAGCCGAAGAGGGGAAGGAAGCCGGCAAGAAAAGTTTGGTAGCTTGAGCGCGCTTGAACTTCTTCCTAAACGTCGTGGTTTCTTGGTTCGGCTTTTGGCCGTTGAGTTGAGTTGCAGTCCACCACTCACGGAACTCTTCGAGACCTGTGTTGGCATTGGGAAATTCGGACAGGATTTCGAGAGCTGTAACCGGTCCAATACCTGGGAGACCTTCAGTGTAATCGGAACCGAGAAGATGAGCAAGACCGATGAGTTGGTCGCGAGTGATGGAGAGTTCTTTTTCGATGTCTGATGAAAGATAGCATTCTACAAACTTGTTGCTGTTGAACATATTTTTGTAGACACGTGTACCACCGAAGAGGAAGATATCGCAATCGTCCGTTACCACACCATCAACAAGACCGAGATTGACGAGCTCGGCACATTGGGCTTCTGCCTCCATTGGTGCTGTCACATAAGGTAAGCCAAATAGTCGCAGAAGTGCTTGACATTCCGTAATCATGATGTGAGAAACTTCATCTGCATCTCTGCGATCTTTCTTTTGCTGATTGCGCAGTGCTTTGAGTTCGGCTTCGTAAGCCGCATGGTTCTCTTGTTCTGATTTATTGTTCAGTGTGCTGGCAAATCGAGCATGCTCCTCTGCTTCGATGGCGAGTTGTGCTAAGAGTTCCTCATCTTCTGGGTCGCTGAAGTCATCAAAATCATTCATAATTCCTTCTTGGTCATTATGTGGATATTGTCCCACGGGATCACCATCTGCAAAGACCGGCGAATGGCTTCGCGAAGCAGTGCTGTTGGCAGGAAAATCATTATCGGTAGTGTTTGGTGGTTCTGGCATTTCAACATCTTCAAACACTGGCGAAGGAGACTTTGACACAACTCTGTCTGTAACTCCTCCAGCTGGGTGGGTTGCATCAACCTTTTGCTTCGGCTTGGTAACATCCTCGCCATAATCACTTTCCGACCAGTCTACCTCTTCATTAGCATCTTCAGCTTTCTCTGAAGCTGGTTGCTCCGAAATTTGTCGGTTTTGCGGAATATCTGTCACGGGCGGATCAGCACGAACATCTTCCGCAACTTCTGCCATAGTCTTTGTCATTGCCAATACATCTGTAGGCGATTCTTGTTCGGCAACAACATCATCTTGCACCATATCTTCCCCAATAGGTTTCTCCACAATGGACACTTTTGGGGATGGCGATCTTGAAAGCACTTCTATAGGTTCGCGTGACTTCTTGGGTGATGGTGCATCAACGATCTCCACATCACTATCATCAGCATCCTCCTCATCAGATTCAATAGTGATGGGTGCACGGTTCTTCCGATACAGCCTCTCTTCTTCAAGTGCTTGTTCACGATCCTCGGCGTCGAGCTCTTGGTCTTTCTTCTGCTGTTCGGAAAACTCCTCTCGGATATCGCCATTTCCCAAGAGCCAAGGTGGAAGAGGTTTTGCCTTCTCTTCTTCGAGTCCTGATGTGAAACCGCCCTCCATGTCATCATCAGCATCTGATTCTCCAATAGTAGTAGGAACTCCTGACTCGGGAGCGGTCTTTTTGAACAATGATTTGAACGGTATGCTCTCGAAAGGAAGCAGTCCACCAAATGGATTATTCTGAGGTGCAGGCACAGGAGCAGAAGGCTTTGATTTGGCTGTCTTTTGTTTCTTTGCTCTAGCCAATGTGGCTTTCATATCCACATCGCTGTCACTATCACTATCCATCACGAAGGCAGTAGCAGGCTTGCGTTTCGGTACCGAAGCATTAGCTCTGTTGTTGACAATATGAGCCACCATCTTTCCGTTTGTTGTCGTGATTGGTTTTGGGGCCTCGACTGCTTTCTGCTGGTATTCCGGAAGAGGAACATCTTCAAATTCTTCATCTTCTTCTGAAGCAGAACCTTGACGATTTTGCCCTAGTGACAAGGCAATGGCTTTACGAATGTGTGCTTCCTCTTCCGTTTCGCCAGGCAGAAGGTCTACCTGTGGCGATGGCTCTTTTTGCATCGACATTGCAATAGCACGATTCAACTCCTCTTCTTCATCATCAAAAATAAGCTCATTTCTGGAAGATGACCCACCATCTGCCTCCTCGTCCACGAAAAGACTATCAATATTTCTGTTTGAGGCACCGCCGGCTCTTGATCTGTCCTCAAACCCGGAATCATCCTCCCACACTCCTTTATCAGGATTGAGAGGTCGTTTCAACTTCGGTAGACGGTGTAGTTGATTCGGTACGCTGATCGGAACGTCCTCAAACTCCTCGTCTTCATCACTATTTTCAGACTCGATCACATTTTTTGATATCGCATCGATGTCGATTGGCTTACTTCGTTCGCCAACAGTCTTGTCAGTGCTCACGACACCCAAGGCCCAACCGCCTTCAACTCCATCGTTCTTGACCAAGACATATTCTCTGCTCCTATCTCCAGCAATTCGACCGGATCCCATATCATCAGTAAACCCTGTTAAATTCATCACTCGTCTCGTAAGATCGTTCCTCTCCCTAACCCGCTCGATCTGAAACCTCGAAAAGTCCATCTGATTGGGAAACATCTTTTTCAACTGGTCATGCGACAGACCCATTCTCAACCGACTCCTCAACCTGGCCGCATTGAGGATATTGTATCTATCAGCAGCAGGTAAACTCTTGAAGAACTCTCCGTCGAAATCGATCTTGCTGAAATCATACATATTAACCTCCTCTCCATTATTGAACTGCTGTGCATAGCCCGCCAACTCCTCCGCACTCATAATACGTGGATCATTAGGTTGCCCCATTCCCTCGATACCATTCTGGAGTTCCGGCAGGTGATACGCGTCTTTCTTGAAGAACTTGCGAGACTTCTGTCTTTCTTGTGCGGACATACCTAGTTCGCTGGCATACACCAAGTCCTGACCTTCTCTAACGACATCCTCGTCGACATCCTGCCATGTCCCTCCTCCACCACTTGACCTCTCATTCTCCCTTCTCCTCTTTTCACTCTCCTCTTCGTCTCTTCTCTTCATCTGCACAGCCAAGAGCTTCCCTGCCGTCCTGACAGCATCCTCTCTTCTGCCCTCTCGCCTCCTCTTCCTGCCCACAATGGTCTGTCTCTTCAACGCCGGTGCCCCGCCATCAAACACAAAGACAGGCTTGATACCGTGAAACAGCAGTTTGCATATTCGGCGGAAGAAGCCTACGACGTGAGAGTTGCGAAGGGCATTTCCTTCTTTGTCGCGCACAGCTTTGAGGAATTGGTAGATCCAAATCGAGGCATCTACTGCGAGGCGTTTGCGGTTGAGAGTTGGGAGGGGCGTCGGACGCGCGCAAGGTTGGAGGATGGGCCAGAGGCCGTGGACTCCCATCTCGAGAACTCAAAAGCGATCTGGGTGTTGGGTTTGATGTCTGCGATTCGGCGAGTGTACGAATAATGTGTACGAATATCACGTTTGATTTCACGATGGATGAGCTAGAAGGATAGCTTCGTGGTGATAATGCATGGTGATTATTAAAGAAAAGGTAGGTAGCGGATGCGATATGTTACGCATGTTTCACTCAACAGACATCTGGTCAAGCGCCTCCAGAGAAAGTGTAGCTCAGGTCGAGTCTCATCGCCGCCGATTCTGCCAAAACGATGACGATGGTTCACAACACGAACTCACCTGATTTCGCATCTCCCATGGCCTTGGCAATATATTTCCCAAATGTCCAAGCTCTTCCCCTCCTCGGCCAACAATCTCGCCCATTGTGCAAAACCCTCCACTCCATTTGGTAGAAAGTCCAGTACCACCACTCGGTCTGATAGTCTTTCAGTCCATCACTGCATGCGCTCAAAATGGCTACAGCAGCGGTCTCTTCCTCCACAAAAGCAGAAGCAGAAACCTACCTCCAGTCTCTCATCTCCAAGACTCTTCGTATAACAACAATAGACAAACGAATGTTTCTAGGGCAATTCAAGTGTACTGATTCGGTGAGCTCTCCTCTCTGCGACACCGTCCTCTCCCTTCAATCCCATCTATTCCCCCAAAAAATAAAACTTTACCAATTTGTACTGACTGAATGGGAACAAAAGGATCTGAATGTAATCCTAACACAAACCCACGAATACACGCCACCATCCCCACCCTCAAAAGCCGACTTGGAGAAAGCTGCACGCGAGGGAAGAGAGACGATAAAGCTGGACATGACGTCCAGGTTTTTGGGATTGGTGGTAGTGCCAGGAGAATACATCACGAAGATCGAGGTCGAGGAATTTGCGAGTCAATTGAAGAACAAGCGATGAAAGGGGTCGCAAGTCATGACGGGCAAGTCGAACAAATTTATGGCGATAGCAGAGCAAGAGCGGGGATGGGTAAATGTTGGAGATTATGCACTTGACGTCGCAGCGAAATTAGGAGAGGGATGAGATCGATAGAGATGTTCGGTACAAAAGCTGAAGATCTTGGAGCTTACTGCAGATACATGCACAACCCTGAAAGATGAGAGCGATGGTAAACGTCTCCAGATTTACTGGTTTTGGAGACCTGCAGTTGAGCAGCTGCATCAACAATCACGACCAATGACGTTGGTATATTGTCAGGAACACGATTAGTATCGTGGAGTTCTGCACATAGAGAACTAGAGAACGAAGAAGGACATTCTTGTTACTGCAAAGTAGCTTGATATTGTCCACAAAGATTCAGAGGATAATTGTCAAATTTTCTGACCTCTGTCGAGGATTTTTGTTTAGTATGGAGCGGTAGTATCATGGACGGGATGTTGGAGGTAGTATCGTGATATCACAGAAGATTATGGGCAGGTACAAAATCGCGCCTCGAGTACAATGATGCCATGACTTTACATTTCAAAAGATCTTGCATTTACTAATTAGATTAATATCGTGTTTTTTGCCATCACTCCAAACGTGCATGTAAAACCCGGACAACACATCGAGAAAACCAAACAAACACCTCATGTACGCGCATCGCAGTCCTAATACCAGAACAACGAACTCCCCTCTCCGTTTCCCAATGAACTCAAAAGAATCGTCCGTAAATTAACATCACGACCGACCGAGCCAGTTGGACACAATCTTCAAGATAAATCTTGACTCAGATTCTTATTGGATGACATCAGGGGTTCTTCGTCTTAGGCAGCAACATTCTCCTGTCGACCTCTGGTCTCGCCATTGATGGCGCTGTCTTGGATGCTTCCTGCACGCTCATCCTCGTCCTCATCCTCATCTTCGTAGTCCTCGCCCTTGTGTGCAGATGCTGGTACCCACAACCCACTCTCACGATCCAAGGTAGAATCTTGGCCGGTCAAATCGTGACCTTGCTGATCACGTTGAATGTTGTTGCGTCTTCGCTGGCTCAATGTGCGTGCTCGAGTGGAAAGCTTGGAGCTAACAGCAGCATTCGAAGTGACCCAGTTGGTCAACGCATCCTCACAATCTTGAATGATGGCCTTGCTGGCCTCATATCCATCGTATGCAGCTCTAGTCTCACCAGGAGTGACTGGGGTGTCATCGATCAACTCAAGCAAGTGCTTTCCGTACCCAGCGATAATGGCAAGCTTCTCACAGTGCTCACGCAGAGCATCGAATTGGTAGGTATATGCAGCCTTGAGCTTCTCGCGTGTGATGTTGGAGAGTTGAGCTTCAGCGACAAGAGATTCGGCTTCGGCGCGAACGAGTTCCTGCTCGAGAACGACGATCTTTGGAGAGTTTGGCTCCTTGTACTTGAGTTGTGCGATTTGATCAGTGATCTTCTGCTTACCTATCATGGGAGTTAGAAGCTATTGACCTCACCGCGATGAATGAGTACTCACGATCTCTGCTTGGCTGGACTGAAGCCTCGATATTGCGAATACTCTTGATGGTGACACGGTATTGATCATAACGGTCAACGTATTGATCCTCGAGCTCACCGATCTCGTAGAGCAAAACACCAAGCTTATCCGTGACATCCGAGACATCGTCATCACATGCCTCTCCCCAGATAGATAGTTGTTGCTTGAGGACAATCAGAATATGTGGAAACAAACGTAGTGATGGTCAACTTACTGCAACTTCCATACGCTCACGTCCGACAAGTTCCATGCTGCGCATCACGTTCTTCTCCATCTTGACGAGCACGGAGAGCTTCTTTGCGAGATCTGGGCCAAATTGGCCAGCGGACTTGTGTCTGAGAGCATGGCCTGTTTACAGTGTTAGTCTTGTCACTGCGATTCGTGTTACTCCTAGTATGATGAATTATAGCTGGCATTCGAGCAATTGTTGCACATTGTGAATGCGGGGCACTGCGACGCATAAGAAGCGAAGATCATCCCACAAAAGCTTTTGACATTGAATTCGTGTATGATAAGCCTCGTCCTGGTCGCCTTTCCCTTTCGCGCACAGGCATACGATTCTTCTCGATGTAGAATGTAGATTGTGGTATGCGCGGGGTATTTGGCTTGCGCAACCAGTTCAACGTCATTGTAGAAAGAAAGTTTTGGACTGACCGAATCCTCCCTTTCCAAACAATCTACCAGACTTTGTGCTCGAGGATGGTGGGGGAGGGTTTTGAAGTTGAGAGGCCTGTGTGAGGATGTGATTAGCATCTCTCTTTGAACGTGCGCATGTGACGGTCGATTGACGAGCATAGATACTTACAGTAGGCGCCCTCGATTGTCTCATGGAGTACGTGCGATGCATCTTGTCGAAAGGTATTTGTGTAGATTGTTGTGAGTGAAATAATGTGTCTTGCGACTGCGACTTTAGAATTGTCTGGTATTGTTAGGGGTATCGTGGTATGAAGGAGAAGAAGAGAGCAAGAAATGGTTTGGGAAGGAGGAGAGAAAGATCAATGTTTTGTTGTTGTGGTAGCGTCAACCAGTAGTAGGACTTTGAATGATCGCTCTCTACGTCATCACCACTGAAAAAGTGTACTGATGATCGCCCCTTCCGTCAACCACAGCTGTCCTATCCACTGTATCTTCTTGGCTTTGTCTACACTCTAAACATCCCAGACACAGGTCACATCATATACGAATGGAGTAGCCATCGTCACTGCATCGTCCAATGGTAGACAAGGTTGATTCTTGTTCGCAAGTCTTTGCGTCAAGCGCCAACATTCGGCTCCAGGTTTGGGGATATGCGTTCTATATTGATCGAC
>Ga0115847_100083_pt1 | contig 20315 bp, 15 predicted proteins | sample InSIn5SAF170_FD_83861 | JGI IMG/M metagenome (GOLD analysis project Ga0115847, IMG submission 83861)
GTGCAATCCGAGATCGACTACCAGACGTGCGGCCATGCCTATGAGATACCAACTATCAAAATGTTCTGGATCCACAAGAGCATACTCAACCAGCAATAACAACGCTTGAACCTCGCGCAAAGTAGTACACAATCAACTTCAGACTGAATGCTGCTTACCACATCGAAAGTCTAAGCGCAGTCAAATGGCTCATGAAAGTGTTGAGGCCTTGCTCAATCCATCACTGAAAGTATCACGACCAGTCGCTGCGTGCGCCCGGTGCCGCTCTGCGAAGATCAAATGTGATGGTAAATTGCCAGCATGCTCAGCTTGCGAGCGAGCAGGCAAAGCACAAGATTGTTCCAGTGCGAACGATGAATTTGCAAGAGGCAAAGAGAGGAGCTACGTGGCCGCACTAGAGACTGCAATTCAGAGACTGCAAAGGAAAATCGACGACGCAAAGATGGGTGATCTCCACTCGAGGAGGAGCTCCCTGATGATGCTGACTGACCGACGACCTTCTCTTCAGCGAAAGCCCATCAGCAGCAACCGACGAAAAGAAGCCTCAAGCGTCGATGAGTTGGTCAGCGACTTTGGCTTCCTCACTGTCAACGCAACTTCTCGTGACTTTCGCGGCTTCTCGTCGACCATGTCTTTCGCTAAATTGTTGAAAGCTATGGCAGTGAAACAGCCACTTCCCGACGTGCAGGACGACAGCTTGCCTTCACGGCAGAGTATCTCTCACTTGATCAACCACTACTTTGCAAAAATCTACGTTATGCTGCCGTTCTTTTCAGAAACCGATTTCATGAGTTCGTTGTCAAAGGTCTATGCCACGGCCTCGGCTCAAAGTATCGTGTCGGCTTATGATCTTTGGTCTGTGCGCATGGTTTTAGCCATCTCTTCAGCTTCACTATGCCAGATGAGGGGTGATAGAGATTATAAAGCCTCCATCGAACATATCAGTGCTGCAATGAAGCTGGTTGAACATGTTATATATCCAGGATCTATTGTGGGAGTTCAAGCGTTGTTATTGCTGGTTGAGTATGCTCTTGTGGATCCAGAACATTTTGATAGTTGGTATCTCATAGGCATGGCCGCACGTCTGGTAGTCGATCTCGGATTGCACTGTGAGCCAACACCCGAAACGAAAATGTCGAAACATGCGCTCGATCTAAGAAGGCGAATCTTCTACTGTACATTTGCACTTGATCGAGTTGTCAGCATGTCACTTGGATTAGCATTCTCCTTTACAGATGATTCGGCACCCAATGTCTTGCTACCGACACTTGCAACAGACCAAGAATCGAAGTCACCTTCTCAGTTGTTCCTGAGGTCAATTCGGCCATCGTTATTTCTTTTTGATATCAGAAGAGTTCAATCAGCCTTCTACCAGAAAACTCGATGGTCAGCACGACAACCATGGACACAAGCAGTGGCATGCGAATATGTTTCCTCGACACTTGACGACATTCAAGCGTGGCAGGGAACTCTACCGGCCTCTTTCTCAGATAACCACTTGCAAGCCTTTTACCTAGAATCGCTTTACTCTCAAGCCCTGGTGTTGTCACCCAATCATGTCATTCCGAACGGCATTATTCCAGATATCAACAAGATCATGTTCTTCCATACCGCTGTACAATTTTCGGAACAGCTACGAATGATGGTTCAACACGTCGAGCTACAGGCTTATTTGTCTTATACCGAGTTCTGTCGTGCTCGTTTCGTGTCTCGGCAATTTCAGAATGTCATGTGGCCGAACTTCGAGTTGCTGCTAAGAGGTTCTTCTGCACCTCTTTCTCCAACAACACCAAATCCTTCGCCGCTAGACAACTGCAATAGAGCTATCACTTTCTTAAATAACACAACTCAAATCCTGGAATGGCCGAAGCGACGTTGGGGTATTGGTGTACTACAGGAGACCTTCAACCAGGAATCTGCCGTTCTTCTTGGACGGCTCAGAGCACGGCAACAAGAGTACAGCATCGGTCAAATATCGACACCTGCAACGACCACTTCTCCTCCACCGCCAGCCTTCTTCACGAACATGGCTGGCTCCCAGCAAATGCAGCATTCACCACAGGTAGACTTACCACATAGTCAAAGCTATTCCTTTGAATACATGCCTTACCCTACACCACCAGATGACAATCCTGCTGCGTACTCAAATCCGGCTATGCATCGTTCAAATCTCTTGCGGGCAACTTCATGGTCACCGCAAGCTGAACAAGAGAATATGGTTCTGCCGCCGGGTTCGCTGCCGAGGCGAAGCTACAATTTCACAGGCAGACAAGGCTAGCTGTTAACATGACATGTCTACCAGCAGTATTTGCAACTGAAGGAACCCCACATTTACCTCAATCACAAAATTGAGCCTTTGATTCGGCGCGTATTACGCATAGCTGTATTGAGGTTTTTGATGGAGCAGGATATCAACTAGCCGGCTTCAGCTGGCAGCTCGATTCAGGTATGGAGAGTGTTGCACAGACCACCCCTAAGGTAGACATGGCGACCAGACGTCTGTTAATCTTTCATCCATGTTCTTCGTCACAAACCGCCCAAATGGCGCGTCTTCCATTATGCGGCGCCGAATACTTCTATCTAAACACTGGCTTCCACTGCGATGACGATTGTTACCGGGTCGAGGGAGGTAGTAACACTCGAAGAAGTAAGGCTGAAGGAGGTGTTGCAACGCACGGTCGTTCTTTCCGCAATTTACGCAACCAATTCGTTCACCTCCGCGAACAATGCACAAAGAAACCTCGATATCGAGAACCATCCGACCGGCTTCGTCTAAGTTCAAGTTGTCGTGCAATGGCGAGCACAATATACTTATCCTCCTGCTCGTCATTTCAAAGCTGTGTTTTCGACAATCACTCAGGCTTGCGTGTGAACAACCGTCCTTTGCCAACTACAAAACCAAAACAATGCCTACCAATCCCGAAGTCGTTCCAATGCCAAGATGGTCGGCGCCAGTTGGCTGCGCCAAACTCTTACTTGCTATCCTCATCCTCGCCTTTACCACAGCCTGTACAGTAATTTGGGGAGGCTATCCAGCTTTCAGCATCACGCTCGTCACCGTAAGTCCTCCATTACAGCCACCAACCTCCTATCTGTTCATAGCAAGCTCTGCACGGTTCCGCGCGATATTTAGCGACCCTCTCTAAACAATGTTTTTCGTCTAGGCATCTTGTTCCCTCCTCACATCCGGCTACTACTTGACAGCGCTTTCGTTCCAGCCGAAACTCTATAACAAATACGGCGTTCTCATTCTCGAATCACTGCTTACAACGTTCTGGTTCGTCAATCTAATACTGCTGGCTGGGTGGACGGGCGCAAGTCAAAATTTCCCACGCTGGGTCTGGAATTCATCCTCGTACATCTCGCCTTTTGGCGGGGTCGACATAAGCAAAAGAGATAATGATATGGATGAGTACCTCAGTATCTGGTACCCATCTGGTGTGTGGACCAAGAGATACGACCTACCAACCACACCAATCCGGGTCCACGGTCACGGTGCGCACCAAGTAGCTCGAATTCTAGCAGGGCTATCCGCAGCATTGGCGGGTATCACATTGTAAGATTTCCATCCCCAACCAATCTTTCCACCCTCATCGAACTAACCATGTTCTTCACAGCATCCTCTACGCCCTAACCCTAATCACATTCTCCATCAACCTCATAAATCCCCACGAATTCCGCTCTCATCCAAACATCAACACCGACATTGAATCTCGGCCCGAAACGCCAACACCCACTCAACCCAGTAGTACAATCCCAATCCCAATCCCAATCCTCCCAACCCCGCCACCACCCGCCCAAACCGCCTCTCTCCATGTCACCACCCTCCCGAAAGACTCCGACAACCAGCCCCAGTCCCAACAATACTACCTCAGTCCTGAAGAAGCAACGGAGGCAGGGATACAACCTCCTACTCCAGTTATGAAGGCTTTTGCGGCGCAGAAGGAGAAGCGGCAGAGTCCTGAGACAGCGGATTTAGACGGTGCTCATCATTCGAGTGCTGATGCTGATGTAGATGGTGGAATGGAGTTGGGTGGGCGGAAGAAGAAAGAGATTGTGGAGAAGTGAGGGATGCAGATATGTAGATAGCTGAATGATATGGAGGGAAACAATCAAATATGTCAGGCAGCCTCACCCTGAGCTTTGAGGTTGCTCTTCCGTCGCAAGACGTCAACGACACCGCAGTGTATAATGAGAAGCATCATTACTACGCGCTTTCACGGTCTAAACTACACTCAGCCATATTACGGAAATGAGAACAATTTAAGAAGTTGAAAATAGCTATAAAAAATCATGTCCTGAATATGAGGTTGCTAACCATATTCATCCTCCAGCTCGGAGTCAGGTTTGGTGCCAACATAAGCGCGCCTCAAAAACATATGCCATAACTCATTTTGCTTCAGCACTTGGCCTTTTCGCTTCTTGCCGTGTTTCTTTCTTCTACATGCTTGCGCTTCCACATCAACAACCTTCAATTCGCATTCATATGCTTCTTCATCACTGCACTGGTCGCTTTCATCGTCGTTCTCGCTGGTTTCGATTATTTGTCTACTGTCAGCAAGACTGTCGAAATCGCGACGAGGGTTGAATTTTGTCCGTCCAATCTTCTCTGCCAAGTCCACCCATGAACGGACAGTCAAGTCATTCATCTTGTACGGCTCCTCACCGGTAGTGTACTCGACTTCATATTTGAAGTGCTGTCTCAGTCGTCCTTTGTGTAGTTCACCTCGGATGTCGCTCTCAGCAAGAGACTGCTGATGGCTGATTTCTGTTTGTACAGCAGCATTGATTTCGGTCAGGTTGGCATATAGCTGTGTCCAAGAAAGAAATGTAAATGTCTGCGATGAGTAAGCCGGTCCAGGTGGTGCAGATCTTGATGGTGGTTTGGGAACAGGAAAATTCGGTTTCGACTTTGGTTTCTTGTGTTTATGCTTCTTTTTCTTGGCTTTCTCGATCGCGGGGTCAGTACTTGAGTTGAGATCTTCCTCGAACTCGTCGATGTGGAGCCAAGACTCTGGAGACGTATGTGGGAGATCTTCGCTATTGGACTCGGCGTCTGTTGATGTTGTGAGCAGGGAAGCTGGATGAGCATGATCAAGGCCAGTAATGTTGTATTCAATGATCCGTAAGGATGGATAAAAGTTGGGCACCACGCTCGGAGAGACCAGACTTAGACTGAAGCGTTCTGCAAATGGACCACCTATTCCTTTCAAGAATTTTTTGAGTTTTTGTTTCTTCTTCTGTGTCTTCATTGTACCGTTGTTGCTACTCATATACGATAGTCCCTGTGGTGGCGCTGGGAGGTTGCTCCAGGTAGCTCGTAGATCGCATAGGTAGTCCGATTTCGTGGAGATGTGGAAGTCATCGTTGACATCCAAGAAATCATCTAAAATTTCGGTCCTGTCGATGCCATCGATCGGAAAGGGGAACCTCAGCTCTCGGGTGTCTTGTAGCATGAAATGGTCAATGTTCATATGGCCGTACAGATTTCCAACAATCACATCTCTATATTGTCTCAGCCAGAGAGTATACTTCTGATAGCATGTCTCATCCCAACTCGATTTGCCTTCTGTTCTTGCAGGTGGTACATGTCCTGTCAGTATAGCCTTCATGTTCCTTTTTCTTAGAAGTTCCAGCTGGATGCGAAGCCACTCAAAATGTTCATAGCCAGGTTCAGATGGATCGCTGCAACCGTCAACGGCAGAGTTCGAGTCGAAAAAGTATAAAGTGTTTAAACTGAAGACTGCCAATTTGTTAGGGATGACCTCTGTGAAAAACCAACCACCTCTTGCAAATGAATGCCTCTGCTCCTCAGGCACGAAATTTCTCCATATTGTAAGAAATTTCTTGGTCCACTTATTGGGACCAGGTGGAAAAATGTTGTGAGGTAAGATGTCGTTGTTGCCAAAAGTAGGCACTATAGGTATCAAGAGGTCATTCCTAGAGTTATGGTCGCCATCATGACCGTTCTTGCCGAACACTTCTAGGAATTTCTGAACCACGAACTCGTTCAATTGTTCCACCTGCTGGACCGTCCTTGGGTACTTCCGGTCATTGTCGTGACGGGCAGAGTCTCCGGTCCAGACGACAAAGTCGATATCATCTCTGACGTTCTCTTTTATCCAATCAAAGGTCGCGTTGATTAAGGTGAATGGAGTGTCGCATTGTGTCTTTTCTGCTCCAAAGTAGCCTGCATTGCCTTCTCCTCGGTGACACGGGTGTTCTCCTGCAGGATCGCTTCCTTCTCTGTAGAATGGATCGGGGTGGATGTCGGTGATGTGAAGGAATTTTCCTTGGAGCTTTCTCGATGTCCTTGCAGTGCTTTCATTAGCAGGACCAAGAACATATTGGCTTCGGTCACTGGGTGCAGCTGTGGTCAATGCTGAGAGGAGCAGGAGGCTGTATAAGAGCCAGACCATGCTGCACATTGACTGTTACCGGTAGGGCATGACAACTATGCGGAAAGAATTTTGTGGCAGTTGTGATGGGCAACAATTCCTCAGAAGTGTTGACAAAGGGCGATGCCTGCTCGTGTTTTCGTTCTTCGTAAAATGGCTGCGTCACTGAGCTTGGAAGATTGGTTGCAGGAGCCTAGTCGGGGTTTCTGTCGCGCTAATTCCACAAATCTGGGGATAAGTACAGTAAAAAAAATGGTAGCGATCTTCAGGTACAGTTCCCTGTCACTGCTCCTGCTGTTTGATTTTATCATAAGTGCATGTGATTCACTACTAGACAGAAAAAAAGTCCATCAAAAATCATGTCTTGCAACACCACCCCACGACACTGAATAAAATCATGGTATCTTGACGTTGAGGAGATGACACTCAATACCCTTTGCTTCGCTTCAATCTATCACTCGAGGTTGCAGGCTTGCAGATCAGTCTGCTCTTGCAGAAAATGGTTGGCGAATTGAAACTTGGGCCTCGTTATCCAATAACAGTATTGACTTCAACCACGTGAAATTTTCAGTGCTGACGACTTGGAAACGTTGCAAGTCCGTGCTTCACTCAGCCTTGTCGTTGCCTTATCAAAAGCTCACCCACACCAATCCGTCTTATACTCGCTTTCTACATCGTCGTCGCTTGTCTTTCAACCCGTGTACATAGTGTTGCTAGCACCTTCATAGCAGCGGGCAATAGAAACAAATGTTCCCATGTATCCGTTCCATGAATTGTGCTTATCCTCAATTTGTCCCTTATGTTCCTGTTTATAAATGAATAGAATCACTCACTCCAGAAGTGAAGCGAAAGTGCTTCTAGAGAGCTGGTTATTCAGGTCCCTTGTTAGGTCCGGCCGATAACACCCAACCAGGCCAGCGATGTTCATGGAAGAGCGTTGACTATCTGGATTTATGTATACAGACGATTCAAGGCTGCCCTCCATTTTGTGGTCTTGTCTCTACTCGAGCACTGTAAACAAAGACTGACATCACAATCAGTTGAAAACATGCAAGTAGCACCGAGGCTAAAATCTCCACCAGCTTGAACTTTGAACACCGAATTCTCCAACCAGCACCAATCCCCATCATCAACGTCATGAATCTGGATCTGTTTACACATCCAATGTGTTTCATCCAAGGACATTGGGAGCTTCATCTCCAAAACCAATATTGCTAACTACCGATACAGCAGATCGTTGGAGAGGTGAACTCTTTCTCCTGGTCCTCAATCGCGTTTATCATCCAAAAAAATTCTTCACGGTTGCATCATACTGTTCTTGCTCTTTCCATTGCTGTCATTTCGTACATATAATAAAGAATGTTCTCCCGTGCCTCAATGCAAGCATCATCTAGATTATCTCAAGTCACAAGACATATACCACAACAATCAAGAACCATGTCATCATATTCAGGAACAACCTTTGCACTCAGTACTGGCGCCAAAATTCCAGGCATTGGCTTTGGCACGTGGCAGGACAAAGAGGCTCAAGAGGATGCAGTATATGAAGCTATCAAAGCTGGCTACCGACATATTGACACCGCTCGAGTGTACGGCACAGAACCTGGTGTCGCTGCTGGAGTGAAGAAAGCTGGTGTTCCACGGGAAGAACTATTCATCACCACAAAGCTATGGAACAATGCGCATCATCCTGAGGATGTGGAAAAGCAACTTGATGTCTCTCTGAAGGCTTTGAACACCGACTACGTTGATCTGTACCTCATGCACTGGCCCTCTCCATTTGCGCGATCGGACTCGCTCTTCCCAAAGGAAGGTGATAAGACCAAAACAGGAGACACAGACTACGTTGAGACATGGCACGCCATGGAGAAGTTGCAAGAGAAGGGCAAGGCAAAGGCTATTGGCGTCTCGAATTTCAGCAAAGCTGAGATGGAGCGATTAGTGAGCAAGGCGAACATCAAGCCTGCGGCGCACCAGATGGAGATGCACCCATACCTTGTACAGAAGAGCTTCGCCGACTGGCACAAGCAGCAGGGAATTCACATCACCCATTACAGTCCATTCGGCAACCAGAACGAGATCTACAGTGGGGGCAAGGACATGGGTAAATTGATTGATGACCCAGTGTTGGTTGAGATTGGTAGAAAGCATGGCAAGTCCGGAGCACAGGTCGCACTGGCTTGGGGCTTGGCCAAGGGACACACTGTCATTCCGTAAGTTTGGTGAATACTTTGGTCTGTACCATTGCTAACAACGCTTGCAGAAAGTCAAAGACACCTGCCAGAATAAAGGCTAACCTCGAAGGTGATTTCAAACTCGATGCTGGGGAGGTCGAGAAGGTCGATGCACTCGACAAAAAGCTTCGATTCAACGATCCTTCTGAAAATTTTGGCTGGAACTTCTACACTGACCTTGATGGAAAAAAGAAATAAACGATTAGCAATCATTGCCAACAAGCTTTACGACCATTATGTTTCGATGGCATAGCGTTGGGTCCAGCGACCAATTTGTTGTACAACTAGAAGATATAATCGTACCAACACCACGAACATACCTACTTCTTTCATGTCCTCTGCTCTTCCAACAAGCCTGCTGCTGTTCAGCTACGATGGTTTCGCATGGTTCCTATACCCTTGTTATTATTTAAGTATTCACAAGTCTGAATCTAAGGAATGTACTTTATGTGCATTACAGTTCCAATGCCTTGTAAAGAAATGTCCGCATCTGCGAACACTCATAAACTTCCGGCTGGATTACACTTCCGAAAGACGAGGGTGTCGAATGTCCAAGTATCCTCTGCCAAGCAGCGGAACTCTTAACCGAAATTCACTCGTACAATAGCTGTCACCGTTACCTGAAAGGTTGTATACTCGTCCTACGATACAGCAAAAGATATTTGGGTACAGAATTTTTAGACCAACGAGGCAGAGAAGCTACCTTACAGTCTTAGCTGTGACTGTCAGTCAGCTTTTCAATGTGCATAAATCAAAGAGAAGATAATTTCGTGCTCTTGTATCCCCGAGCAGATGGTAGAAAATACCGGGATGTGCCGGGATCCATTTTCTATCCTGTTTTAGCATGAGGCTGAGTGGCGGAGCGTCAGATCAGTCTACATTGGTTGGATCGATATTGCTGCAGCCAAGGGCTTGGAAGAACTCTAACAAATAGAAGCCAACACTCAAAGCATCTGATTGGCGCCGCCACAGTTTCGAAGTATGTCATCCGTTAGGTCTGACTGCTGCATCGTCAACAAAGAAATTATGTGACGCAAAAAGGAAAAGACCTTCCTATTGAGGAGTGAAGAACAGTCTTCTGATAAACTTCCTATCACCCTTCAGCCTAACACACCTCTCGCTGAGTGTGTTAAGGGTGTGTTCATGTCAATGCTGAAGCAGTAACCGCCTCTAATCGTCGCTCTATACTGGTCTTGTGCACAGTTACTTAATATGGCGACACCATCATCTTCAACGAAGGCGCTTGCGAAGGGTGCAGTGCACGTGTCGAAACGTATCATTCTTTCATACTTGATCGACTGGATACTTATAATGTATGTACAGCATGCAACAACCATTGCTGTTGCTAACACTCTCCAGCGGTATAGCCGGCGTAGGAGGTGGCTTCAACCAACTCAAGCACACCACTAAACGACCATTCTCACTTCAAGATCCATCCATCTCGTTCCCCTACCACTCCGATACCGTCACATTGACCACACTCGTTTGTGTCGCCCTTGTCGCCCCTGGCCTCATAACTCTCATCGTTTCTTTCATCTTCATTCCGGGCCCTACCGCGCACAAATCCACTCCGAAGGCGCTTATCTGGCGACGTAAACTGTGGGAATGGAACACGGCATGGTTGGGGCTCGGGCTCAGTCTGGCGTCAGCATTCATGATCACAGAAGGATTGAAAGACCTAGCAGGCAAACCACGACCTCACGCCATTACGGTTTGTCGACCAGATGTGAGCGCCAATAGTATAACCCTCAACAGAGTTGGAGGATTGGGTATTGGTTTCACTACCTCGGGCGCTACACCAATCATCGTTTCCACCAGTATCTGTCAGGAAACAGATCCGCATGTTTTGCGGGATGCTTTCGCGAGTTGGCCGTCAGGACATTCCTCGTTCAGTTTTGCCGGACTGTTGTACCTTTCGCTATTTCTGTGCGCCAAGTTTGCGGTTTACATACCACTGGTGACTTCGAGCGGTCAGAAACCCGATGCGCTGAACACCTACGACTTTGACGATTCACTCCGACGAGTAATGGGCAAGGATAGTGCACGTTCCTCTCTTCCACCACGCAATTCAACAGCTGCCCCACCAATCTATCTCCTGTTGCTGGCTGTGTTCCTGCCGATTGGGACAGCACTATTCATCTGTGTGTCTCGATGGTTCGATTTCCACCACCACGGTATAGATATACTGTCTGGCGCAATAATCGGCACAATCACAGCATGGTCCTCATTCAGATTTTACCACATGCCAGTTCGAAGCGGAAATGGGTGGTCCTGGGGTTCGCGGTCTCGTGGCCGTGCCTTCTGGGTTGGTGTTGGTAGAGATGGATATGTGGGCGATGAGGGTTGGGCCGCCGCCAACGTAGCGAGAGAACGAGATCTTGAGTCAGCTGGCGACAAAGACAGAAACGTGTTGAGTGCGGGTATTGAAGATTCAGAAGATGTGCCCGGAGTTCAACGAGCTGCACAGCCAGAGAATGGCTTTTCAACGAATGGTAGAGGACCAGAGTATGTGACTCGACATGACCTGGTTACTTCAAGTGGGCGTCAGGGAACATATTAGTACTGGTCTCAATGACGCGGAAGCACGACAACGTTTGTAATTTATATTAGGTCCATTGGCCTAGCTGATGCCATCTCTTGGGATTCTGGCTCTTATGGGGGGTTCAGATTAGCAGCTTTTTTGGAACTCACCGGCATTGGGCGTAACAATATCAAATAGTAATAATCATTCTTCGCTGAATTCATCATCAGAATTCATCATCAAAATGCGTACTTACCAGTTATACGCTGACGTGCTTATTACCCTTGAATCTGTACTACGATGAGAACTATATGATAAGAGAAGAGTTATCAAACTACAATAGTACCAAAACCGCTAAAAAGACAGAAGCACTTGAGGATATCAAGAATGCCAAGACCGGAAATTTTATTCAAAACTAATAACTCCAGATGGAACAAGTTGAGCGATAATGGGATGTAACGTGCACGATTGTGTATTGACCGTGATTTAATGCATCCGAGTTTACGAAGGGCTACTTAATGAGACAGCAGCCCAATACATGTATCTTTAAAGCGACTGAAAGAAAATTGCAAGCAAAATGCTTTAGGCACGGAAGTTGTCTTGACACTATCTTGTTGAGTTTGTCAGCCTTGTGAATCTATTTCCAGAGCTAGATTATTTTTCGTCGGGAGAAGTGTTGGCTGAGTGAAATCACTGAACTGTTGACCACAACGTTAAGATTTATGATTGGCAATACTCAGTACTCTCTGTCTGTTATTGCTGACTAAGTATTCATCGTCCGAATGTTTCACCTACACATTCCATCTCAATTACGATGACGGCCAATGCCGTACCAGTCAACGGCCAGCTACCAGCAATGACTCAACAAGATACTCACGACACAGGTCAGAATGGCATGACGACAGCAATCTCGCCGCTCTACCTCATCCGTCTAACACATACACACGAAACCTTCCGGCAGCCAGAACTCGAAGCCATAGCCACCTCCCTCAACATCAATCTCAAGATCGTCGAGTACCAACCCAACTCACCATTTTGCATCGTCCAACTACAGCCACAGACCTCCTCCACTCTTAAAACACCAGATCAACATCACGCTCTCGCGCGTACTTTCGCCTCGAACTCAATCCTCGCCAAATCAATACACGAACTCTATGCCACGGCTTCTGATTATCCCACACTCCACTCACAGATAAAGGCATTGCCACTAGAAACATGGATGGCATATCAGGAGGTTTCCTTCAAGTTCTCGATTGATGCGTTCTTTGGCAAACGCTCGACAAGTGAGCAACGAAGCATTATCGAGTCGTTTTCGTACCTGCCGTTTAATGGAAAGATCGTGATGAAAAAACCGAACCAAGAGTTCGTTGTCTCGGAAGAATGGGAATTGCTTACTCCGGAAGAACATTCGACCTTGAACCAGGGTTGCGGATCGACGATACCAAGACCTGACAATGCAGATCAAGATGACAGTATTGTGGGGACAATAGAGGTACCAGAACCACGAAAGCCAAAGCGTCTTTTCTTTGGGAGGTATATTAGCGGCACGAAGAGAGATCTAATTGATAAACATGATCTCAAGAAACGCCCTTACATTTCCACAACGTCCATGGACGCAGAGTTGGCTTTGGTGACAGCGAACCTCGCGCTTGCAGGACATGGCAAGCTGTTTTTGGATCCGTTCGTTGGTACTGGCGGGTTCATGGTCGCTGCGGCCGAACTTGGTGCGGTGACGCTCGGCTCTGATATAGATGGTCGTAGTTTCCGAGGCAAAGGGAAGGGGCTGGATAAGGGTGTTGGCAAGAATTTCGTAAGATATGGATTGCAGGATAGATTTGGAGACTGTTTGACATCTGATCTGACGAACTCTCCTTTCCGATGGCCGGGCAAGGTGTCAGGTCTGAAGAGCTCGAGATGGCTCGATGGAATTATTTGTGATCCACCATATGGTATTAGAGAAGGCTTGAAAGTCCTTGGGAGACGCATCCAAGACGCTGATACACCACCTTCTGATTCGGGCGTCGAAGATGAGTCTAGCATTGCGACTCGCCGCACTGTCCACGATGGACCCTACTTTGTCGATGGTATCCCTTCCCACACTCTGCCAGACTTCGTCGCGCCAAAGCGGCCATACTCTTTCAACCGTATGTTGGACGACATCTTGGAATTTGCAGCCCGAACCCTGGTGGATGGCGGAAGACTGGCATTCTGGATGCCTTGCGCAAACGAAGCGATGGAAGAGGAATTTCCTATCCCTCAGCATGCCATGCTAGAGCTAAAACACGTGTGTGTGCAAAGCTTCAACAAATGGAGTCGAAGATTGCTTGTGTATCAACGAGTTGTCGGTGAGATGCTGGAAGAATTTGGTGATGCATCGGCCTCGAGTTTGAAGGCTGTGAGCGGTACGAAAGCAGATGACTTGAACCAGTTTCGTAGAAGGTATTTCCAGGGATTCATCTCGGCAGATGCACAATCCCCGAAGAACGATAATGGATGAAGCATTGTCGAACCATGAAATATTCTCTCACACTTCCACCTTTAACTTTTCTATACCGTCCACCACCCCATCCTCCTCTTCAATAACGTCCTCACCCTTCCCAACCAGACCTCTCTCCCATAACTGCCTTCCAGTCAACCTCTTCTCCTCCACTTTAGTCCTCTTGACCTTCATCTCGCCATCTTCCTCCTCCTTCTTCGCCCTCTCCTTCTCCTCTGCCTCCTTGAAGAACCTGTCCCTCCACGCCAAAAACTTCTCCCTTGTCACCCTTTCACCATGAAACCTCCTATTCTCTTCCTCCTCCTTCTGCCTCGCCGCCACCGCTACAATCTCCTGCTCCTGCCGCACGCGATCGGCCATCAACAGCTCCGCCGCATCCTTCAATGTACTCACCAACGTGAACACCATCGCCATGCCCAAGCTCTCTTCTATTGTCTCCCGCAGCGCATCAAGCAACTGTACTTTGTCCAATGATACATCGAGCAGCGCGTGTTTGCTTGCATTGGGCGGCGCAGTGATGTCGAGGTGTGGTGCGACGTCTGGGTAGGATTCTGGGTAGGAGATGTTGAGGAGGAGGATGGGTGGTTCTTCGTCTTCGAGGGCGGCGTGGGTGGGGAGGTCGAGGGTTATGGATATGCGATAAGCTGTGTCTGAAGTATCGGTTATTTCGGTGGGAAAGATAGATTCCAGGACTTCGCGTTCTTCGCGTTGTTCATCAAGACCCATGTTTGGTGGGCCGGATGGTTGAACTCTGGTGATTGTGGGTTATGAGTTTGAGGAGAGATGGTGATACTTGGAACACTTTGAGGAAAAGTTGTGGTTGAAGGTTGGATATTGCTGTTGGATACCCTTGCAAATTGTACATAGATATGTGTCTAATTATGTTGGTGCGACATATGTTGTCCTTGGTGGATTATCGTGGCTCAAATTTGTGTACAGCCAAACCTGGATGATGCAGCGTACTAATGCGGCGGGCAAAGGTCTCGACCGGAGTTCTTTAGCCCGACACTCCGAATCACAGCGAAATCATCATCGCAAATATCTCCAAAATTTGTTATGCCCAACTTACAGCGACATTTACCATACATTCGTCGCTTCATTGAACAAACACTGTGAAGGCACATCGCTCTCATAATGGCCAAGACGAAAACCAAATCACGGAGCAATAGCAAAGACATTCTCCGCAGCACGAACACACCACTAGTGAAAGGCGCAATATCGACATCGAAATCACAAAAGTCGACTGATGACCTCGTCTCTGAGGCCTCCGAACTACTCGAATCCTCCCAGCCCGAACTTGCACTACCATTCGTGCAAGAAGCGCTGAGGAGACTTGAGGCGAGCAAGGGTGATTACCAGACAGTAGATACGTTGCTACAACTTGCTGCTCAAGAAAAGCCTACGTTTCCTACCACATTAATACTTGGAGGTGATATTTGTCTTGCATTGGGTGATGTTAATAAGGCCAGAGCGCAATATGAATTAGCCACGAAAATCGATCCTGATGGACAACTCATTTCCGCCGAGCCATGGCTACAGCTGGCCCAACTATGCGAGGAAGGCGGCCGCAAAAGCATTGAATACTTTGACAAAGCAATCGAGGTGATGAGGAACGAGATCGAAGTGCTCGATGATGAAGACAACACAGCCATGGATCACACAAGAGAGATTGTGGATGCCAGACGACAGAAGGTTGCTGAAGCGCTCTGTGGCATGGCTGAGTTGTATATGACTGACTTGAGCTTCGAGCCAGATTGCGAACAACATTGCGAGCGGCTCGTCATCGAGGCAGTGGCAATATGTCCTGACGCATTGAGTGCAGGTGTACTGCAGACTCTTGCAAGTATGAGAATAAGCCAAGAGAGAGTGGACGAAGCAAAGAAGATATTGGCGCAAAGTCTTAACATATGGAAGGATATCCCGATAGATACGGAAGACCCCAGGCGACCGGATTTCGCTACACGTGTCAGTCTGGCCCGGCTCTTGATGGAGGTTGAGCAGGAAGAGGATGCTATGAGCGTGTTGGAGGGACTAATAAAAGAAGACGACCAGAGTGTCGAGTGTCTGTACCTGGGAGGCTGGTGTCATTTGTTGCTGAGCCAAAAGGGTGTCTCTACTGAAGAGGGCAAGCCCGATCATGCCGCACAAGCACGGTCCTGGTTAGGAAACTGTTTGAAGCTTTTCAAGGTGCAACAGTACGAGGATGAGCCGCTACGCCAACATGCCGAAGAGTTAACACAACAGCTCAACTCAACCTTGCACTTGATGAGTGGGGAAGACGAATGGGACGACACCGATGACGATGATAAGGAGGAACCAGATGATAGGGGAGACCTAGATATAGAAGCGGACGACATTGACCATCAGCAGGGCAAGAACGAGGATGTTGAAATGACATGACTAGAACATTCACCGATGACGAAAACACACCAAGCTTGCTCCTGATCTCTTCCAAGCGACTCCATCAACATTGATAAGAGAGATAGGATTTCCAACACTGAACTCGAAACTGGTCCAAGTAGGTAGTGTGTCGGTTAGCCACGCAGCGCATAATAGAGTGATACAAGCTTAAGGTATGGCACGACCCCGACCTCAAAGAAGGACAATTGCGTGCCACATTTTCTTTCGTGGAGTGTACTAAGCTCAGGGTCAACAATGCCGGTGCCACCATGCCTCGCGTCACGGAGATTGTTGTTGACAAGCCATCTCTTCTCACGTGCTTGTAAAGATGAACCCCGCCACATGTGGCAGTGTCACTTTGAAGCCGTGATGTTCTCATAACAATGCAAGAACACCATTCTGTAACAACATTCTCAGTATGAATCGTGAAATCCGATTTCTTGATTATCGATTGAGGATTGACTGGCGAGCTTACACTATTGTTCGACCAGTCCCCTATTGACTTGTGAAGAACACGCCGAATGGATTTCCGGTGGATTCAATATCACTGGAGATGATAGAGCAATTCGCTACTCCGTCAAATCTTACCGCTCACCAGTGATAATTCGTGAGTTGACCGCTAAGCACTTCTCCAACTATCCTAGCGCGAAGTCTAGCAATAACCGTTGCTATCCACCTTCTCCTAAATTTCGCCTTTGACTGGTCCGGGCGTGGTAGAATGCCCATGTCGCATGCCCAGAACTCGACATGAGTTTACAGGTGCTGTAATGAGGCTTGTTACATTTCTCATTTGAATCCTCCGACGTCCCTTGACTGTTTGCTGTTGATATTCCTTGCGATCTTTGCTGCTGCTGCGTTCTCGTTCTTGAGACGGATCTTGTCTCTGCCACTCTTTTTACGAACTCACCACAGTCACTCTTTTGTGTAATTCAACCCTTTCATCAACACGGAAGCACTGACCACTATTACACCGAACAACGCCAGGAAATTAGGACAAACTCAAGGCTTGACTACAATACGATGCAATAACAAATCTAAAGAATTTTACCGAGAAGAGGAGGAATATCCCTTACAGGAACAAGCATAGTCAGGATGAACCTCTTTGGACGAGTAGAACCCACTTTGCAGTCAAGAGACTTGCTACAACGACCACCGCCAATTCCTGAATCACGAATACGAGAGCTCACCGGTCAATCACATGTTGTCAAGGCAAGGGACTCGACTGACGACTCGTCAAGCTCGACGACGTCTGGAGGATTCAACTCATGGCCTATCGTGATTGGAGTTATTGTACCTGTCCTCATCATTGCCATAATACTATTAGTGATATGGAGGAGACGTAGAGCATTTACGAAAAGAGAGAAGGCTCATGACAAGTATAAATCCCTGGACTTTGGCGTCGACGGTGCACCAGTAAAGGAGAAGAATGGACGCAAGAAACTACACAAAGATGGTCCGGAAATGACGGTCACGGATCTCGCCGGCACGAAGAGAGAACGCGGTATATCGATGGATCTGGGTACGGTGAACCCTTACGTTCTACCAGTGGGAGTTCATCAGTCAAGGGACTCTTTGCAAAGTCTGTCGAGGTCAATCAATATTGGCGACGACAAGTATCATGCCACAACTTTCGTACCTGACGATGGTTCGATACTATCGCCTATCAGCATCCGGAGTGGGAACAATAGTCCCTCAATCTGGACAGGCTCAATACATCAAAAATTCGAAACGGAATCAAAAACAGAACTGCTGTCTCACACGCCTCCACTTGAAACGGCCGAGACTCCAAAACTATTGATGCCTCATCCGACTGCAAAGAAACCACAGTCGGGCCTGTTAGCACCTGCTGCGCCGGGTCTGAACCGAGACTCGACTTTAAGCACTGTCAGCAGTAATGCCGGTGTTAATGCACTGCGAGCAAGCAACAACTATCTGAGTGCTTACATACGAGGTGGTCAAAAGACGACAGAACCAGAGAAGAAATCTACTTTCCATGCCATTGTCACTGAGGCCGTTCCATCACCAACCACGGAGTTGCCATGCGAGTTGCCTGCAGCAGTCATTCAACATCAGCCTTCCCAAAGGCAGAGCAGCATCTACGAATCAACGCCTATCAAACACAACTTGCCGGAGCATAAGAAGATGCATACTGCACAACAAGCTAGTGAAATCGATCTTTCACAGCCTGCTCAGCGAGAACCTGCCCTTCCTAGAGTCGGACCTCCGCCACATGAGTTTGGTAACCCGGCAAAACCACAATTCTCCGAACAATCACGGGATGTTCAAGGTGCAAACAACCACCACCCGCAAGCGTCCGAACAAAGACGAGAAGAATCTACCGTGGCCAAGACTGAAGGTCAGTACAACGTGCGACAGCCTCGCGAGAACGGACAGCCCGAACACTTCGACGAGAATGGTACAGGGCAGTATCAGGACTACGTCGATTACACCTATCGTGGTTCAACGATAGGTGTGCGACCACTTCCACCAGATGACCCATCCGAGAACCCTGAGCAGCGGGCGAACAGAATTCGCTCCTTCTACAAAGAGTATTTCGACGATGGTGGTAACAGCGCCAAGCCCGGTCAACCACATCCAACGAACTACTTCGACGGCTCAGAACAATTCGAAGACGGGTTTGGCTATTACGAGCGTCCGCCAGTCCAAGTGCATTCAAGAGGGCCTTCGGTGTATTCTGCAATTGATAAACGCAATAGGTCGATGTCTCATGACAGTCATGGCTACTACAATGGTCCTAGACCTTACTCCAATATGTCAGGCCAAATGGGCCCGCGACCAAGTGCAAAGGCCGCTCCTAAAAAGGGACTTCCTCCTCCGAAACCGCTTATGGTTCTACCAACTCCCCACAAACTCAACAATAGTGACGGTGATTTCCTGCCTAATGTCGTTGACTTTGCGCCGCCACAAGTCTTCAAGAATCAGAGATCAGGTACTCCGGACAGTCTGTATGGTGGTTTGAAGCCTTATTCTCCTACCGTCAGAGCCCACGTGCCTTTGAACTCGTCCTTTGACGATCTTGCTGTCATACCCAGCCCGTTAAGGTCGACAAGATCTTGGGCGATTGGGATGTGAACCCGGCGTGTCAGTACTGCAGCCAAACAAAACCCCGAGAGAAACTCCAGGGACTGAAACGCCACTGAATCCGTAGCCGGAATTAGCAGGGTCTGAACCCTATGGTTTCAATTCTATTGTCGTTGAAGAACCTCCCTCCCTGGCCTGGTCAAGTATGATTAGTTATTCTTCAAAGGCAGTGCTGACAAGCAGAGGTGCACATACTACACCACATAAGGTAATCCGTGGAAGTCTATACGATTTATGTGGTCACAGAAAAGAAATTCATATTTATACATTAGCGGAGAAAAGCCTTTGCAATTGGTCCCCGCCAACCTATGAATCTTACCAAGGCATCTAGCCCCAGCTCTGCCAGGGTTCATCGGAATTGTGATAGCAAGCTTTGCTGTCAGATCAGACAAAGTTTCCGACCGGACTTTGTACTGTATGCATGGAGAGAAGATATGGTCTGCGTACTCGTGCCGAGTACTGTAGGAGAAAAAGGTGTAAGCATTTTCATTGCTCAACGCTTCCAGTCCTTGATGTCCGGCTTCGCTTGATCGCAAGCATGATAAAGCTGATATGACAGTTTCTATAGTTATTTCTACAATGCTTTGATGCATCTTCGCCCATATCCTAGATCAGATCGTATTTATTAGACTCCAGGCACATCCACCACCCACATTGTGCTATGGTAATTATGACTTTGTTGACGCCGTGCCATGACTTTGAATGGGATCGAAAAACACTATTGTCCCTCGGAGGACTACCGACTGGGAACGACACCGTCCCCTCTCATATCCCATTTGGGCTGTAAAGCAGCATACATATCATCCCTGGTACCTGCCACATCCTTCGGTATGCGACTCAGTCGGTACGCACCATTCCGGATGCCCGCCAGATGTATCTCAGAGAGGTTCGATCGGTTACTTCGTATGCTGCCTGTCTCGCTTGTGGAGTCACCACGTTCCTTGAATCGGCGAGGTGGTGCAAAATCGAGTCCCGTGAAAGTCTTAGAATTACGGAGTGAATGGCTTGAATTATGTTAGCAACGTACTTTGTGATGCTCAAGGTTTGGAACTTACGGGCTGGGTATGACAGCAAGATCGTCAAAGGACGAGTTCAAAGGCACGTGGGCTCTGACGGTAGGAGAATAAGGCTTCAAACCACCATACAGACTGTCCGGAGTACCT
>Ga0115847_100084_pt1 | contig 20305 bp, 14 predicted proteins | sample InSIn5SAF170_FD_83861 | JGI IMG/M metagenome (GOLD analysis project Ga0115847, IMG submission 83861)
TCAGAGGGTCCGCAGTGCTGTTGAATCCTGAGGATCCGCCAGGCTGATAACTGAATTTCCCTCTCCAATTCAAGATGATATAGAACTTGTATAATGATTGTATTTATCTCCGCACCCACGGAGATCTCCTTGCCACACTAGATGATGCAACCGGCCCGAGCGACGCGTTGTCGTAACCCAGGATTACGCAGCTCAGCCTACCCTATCGTAGTGAAAGTATCCACATAAGCAAGTGGTTCCAACGGTTTTGCTAGCATCTTCACAGCACTATCATGCTTTGGGATGCGTGTTGCGCAGCTCGATAACCGACTGACCTTGTAAAATCAAGGTCAACGCCTGCTTCGTTTTAACCACCCTCATTTTCTTCTTCTGTGCTATTTCTTATTAGACACAGCGGTTTTCTCAGACTTTCGCTAGGCCGTCGACTCTCGTTTCTTATCGACGTTCTGATATTTGTCGTGACAATGATCCTGGTGAGTTTACCGGACACAAGCATTTCAGATCCCCTGCTAAAGGCTTGTCCCAAAGCTTGGCCCTCTAGGCATGCTCACGTTCGTCCTTTTCGCTGCCTTCACAAACGCCGTCGAGTTCATTTCTGTGTCTGGCGGCAATTTCATAACAAACTCAACGGGGAAGAGATTTTCAATAATCGGTGTTGAGTAAGGCAATGAACTTCACTATGCAACCGTATCTGACGGAAATTCAGTTATCAGCCTGGCGGATCCTCAGGATTCAGCAGCACTGCGGACCCTCTGAGCGATCCGACATCATGCCTTCGCGATGCAATTCTTATGCAACAGCTTGGTGTGAACACTATTCGCGTATATAATCTTGCCGCGAATCTCGATCATTCTGCGTGTGCCTCCATCTTCAATGCCGCAGGCATTTACATGATCATCGATGTCAATTCCGGATTGTACGGCACGTACATTGATCGCACCGATCCTGCCTCAACGTACACGTCAGAGTATCTACAGCATGTCTTTGGCATAATTGAGAACTTTGCACCATTCCCGAACACACTCGGTTTCTTTGGCGGCAATGAGATTTTGAACCAGAACTCATCGTACGAGGCGCCGAAGTATATTCGAGCAGTTGTGCGAGACATGAAAGACTATATCAGTTACAACATTGGCCGACAGATTGGCGTGGGCTATTCGGCAGCTGATGTAGACACAATGTTGGCGGATACATGGAACTACCTTGGCTGCGACCTCTCCAATAGCTCTTCGTCGAACATTGACTTCTTCGGCTTGAACGACTACGAATGGTGTGGCGACTCCTCCTACACGCAATCCGGGTATAGCAAGCTTGTGGACCTTTTCAGTGGCACAAATATACCCGTCTTCTTTTCAGAATATGGCTGCAACCTCGTCGAACCGCGCACATTCACAAACGTGCCAGTGCTGTACGGAGACCAAATGTCAGTTCTTTCGGGTGGCCTTGTGTACGAGTACTCAGAGGAAGTCGACAATTCCACGGATGAGCTCTCGCTGATCGTGGACTATAATTACCTCCAGCAGGAATATGCTCAGCTTGACGTCAGCGCTCTTCAGTCGATCAACGCGTCTGCCACGGCTGCGGCGCCTACATCTTGTGCAGCTTCTATCATTACAGAGACTTCTTTCCTCAACGCATGGAATCTGCCGAGTGCGCCCTCTGGTGCTTCTGCCATGATCACAAAGGGTGTTTCCACAGGCTTTGTTCGCGGATCGATCGTGCAGGTCAATGACACCGCAATGCCAGCAACTGTGGTTAACAATACTGGCGCCACAATCACTGGTCTGAGTCTAGTCCAGCTCATGTGCACTGATAGCAATTATCCCGGATTGGTGAGCAATTATCAGTCTTCGAGCGTATCGTGTAACTATGCAACATCTCAGCCGCCAAAAGCCACAGCTACAAAGAAGAGTGGTGCCGCGATGACTCGGTCTTATGGAATTGGTGTTACAATAGCTGCGCTGGTCGTGGTGGTTACCTTGCTGTGATGATAATGTGCTTGGATGGGGCAAGTTCGAGGAGACACGTCGAAGGACAGGATTTCGGCGTGGGACAGATAAAGGCCAGGTAGAGTATCGATTCGCTTAGCTGCAATGGTAGATGCTGATAAAGTCATCTATTACATTGCAATAGCTGTATCAACCTTTCTGTACCAGTGCTTCAAACATCTTATCTCTCTTGCTTTGAAGCTGCTCCAACTCCTTCTCTGCTTTTTCGACCTCTCTTCGTGCCGCATCTCTATCTTTTGGCAAGCCCTTAAAAGCACTCACTTGTGCATCGAGCTGCTTCACCTTCTCGGCAAGCTCCGTCACATTCCTCTCCCGCCTGACCACGTCCTCGATCAATCCGCTGTCTTTTTCCTCCAATGATGCTAATCTCTCAGTGTACTCATTGATCTTCGTGCGCAGCTGCTTGGTGTTCCTGTTCCACTCTAGTGTCTGTCTTTGCAGTGATAGTGGGGCTTGGAAAGCAGGTGAGCGCAGCTCGTTGAACTGGGAGCGCAAAGCCATAAGCTCGTTTTCAAGGCGACGTTGCAACGAGCTCACGCGCAGAAGGGTCTGCGACAATGCCTGAGATGTCTGTGTTTGCGTAATGAGGGTCTGCGCTATTCCTTCAGGGTCTGCAGATGTCGCATCGACGGTGACTGCTGTTGTTGCTAAAGCATCCAAGCTTGCCTTCGCCTCTGGCGTCAGTGAATCTGATAGCGTGCTCAGGATGGCTTTGCTCGAGGTAGGGTCCACGCTATTGCTATCATGACCTTTCGAGTCTGCCAATGCTTCCTTTTGAATGCTCCAGAGTATGTCACGCTCCTCGTCAGCTTTCTCATTTGCAGCGACGAGGGCTAGAAACGCTCGCAGGGTGTCTTCATTGCGCTCAAATTGTGGGACGCTGCGTCCCTGATACTTGGATGCGAGCCACGTATCCACATGGTGCCAATCCTGTGCCTGTGCTCGCTGTTGAGCAGCTTTTGAGGGAGAAAACAATGCGCTCGGTAGAAGGTCGAGATTCGGCTCCATGCTGGTTGTGGTTCGCAGGTTGCGTGCCTTCGGACTCAGATCCGCACCTTGACTCGCTGGACGCCTCAGGCATCGCCATAACAATTGCGACGTCCAAACAAATGACACCAGATGTAAGTCTCCTTCTTTACACCATCGATAGCTCTACCCGTTGAGGCAATTAGGACGACACAATTCAATTGCCCATTTTGCTCACAGTTAGAGTCGCGATTGTGATCACCCCCCCGATAGCGGTGCGGAAGCGACGGGGAGATCACTGCTACAATGGCGGATGACGAGGAGACTGAAACAGAGAAGAGTGGTTCACGAGACTTCTCTGAACACACTATATGTCCATACAGACAGCTGGCCTACACGGATACATTGCCTCAGGAAGGACGGGCTCCGCGGCAGTGCGATTGACTAAGAACATGATCATGATGTACTCAAAACCGTGAAAGTAACATATGAATTGAGGATCCCAAGTAAAGACCAATTGCTTTAACCCAGACAATGGCATGGAAGGCTACTTCGACTGGAACGGCCAGGACCAAGATGGTCACTGAACATTCTTGCTTGATATGGCCCTTTCAAGAAGGACGTATTCACCACAGTCGCAAGACACGGCCATTTCCAACCTTCGTGAAGCTCCGATTGTGACTGTTCTGTTAAGGTCTTGGCATCACAGCGTAGTGTCTAAGTTTACTTTGGCCTAATATTTCTGCTCAGCATGATTTGTAGTTCTCTTACACATTCTTATTCACCAACGATATTCACGGTAACAGCAATGGCTGAAGATGCAATCTCATGGGAAAGCTCGACACCATCGATTCGCGTGAACGATGTCGACATTGTAGAGGTCTGTCACCGTCCTCAAAAAAAGCGGGTAGAAAACCAGGCCGTCCGCCGGAAACGGCTTGCAGCACAACATGATTTGAGGACATGTGGATGTACATGCCGTGATGGACTGGCGGCTCAACATATCTGTCAGGTGTTGTACGAGCTGGCAAAGAAGGAGCAGCAACAGAATTGCAACGAGTTGACCGAACTTTGGAAGACGCCGAGATATTTCAGAAGCTCTGAACCTGTCTCTAATGCTATCAAGCGCCCCCATCAAGTTGCCTTCCCTTCTAGCTTCTTTGGCCGTGAGGCTTGCCTGAATTTCTTCCATAAGCGCGCAACAATGGAGCTGGAGCTCAACAAAGGCACGTCCATAGCTCCGGGTCATGATGTAAAACGAGAACGAAACAACATCAGGTTCAGGAAATCGGAAGCCTCCACATCTTTTATCCCATATAACTTCCAAAATAGCTACCGACAGAAAAAGAAGACGTCCGAAGAAGGCAGACGCGCATACGCTCCTTACACGCTTCTACCAAGGGGCGACGACAGCAATTTGCTACATCCAAATTCCGCGGATGTTTTTGTACGCAGGCACAAGTCCGCACGACGCGAGCAAGACCGAATCATTCCACACATACTGTGGTCTTTCTTACCTCGCCTTACATGCGCGCCACAGGAAGCATTCAGCAAGGTCACTGGAGGATTGAAGCGAGCATGGCTGCACGAGGCATGTCCACAGTTCTTCACCACGTCTGGAGAACTACAAGAATACGTGATACACAACGGCAAGCCATTGGGCCTGTCGCAGACGCTGTGGATATGGTTCTGTGGCCGTGACACGAGGCTTCCAGAAGATGGACCAAACAGCCTCGCTCTCAAGATTGCCATCGAGTCAGCTAATGATTTACGATCGAAGCAAAACTATCTTATGAAGGACCTCGAAAGCAAGATGCGACAGCATGCTGAAAAATACGAACTGGAGTTCGAGCAGAATACGGACTGCATATCGTACTCGCAAACGAAGAAAAGATGATCGCTGAATCAGTCGGTCTTCTGCTATCTGTGGGCTGAGTGACGATAACTACTGGCGGACTGCCTTTCCCCAATACGCTAGCAATCTCGTTCAACTATGGATAATCAACAGGATTATTGAATTCTCTCTCGTGGACACAGGTATGGAGTCGACCTCATGTACTCCTGGGTCACAAGGTGCGCCTTAACGAAACATACGAGTGGTGAGTCAATGGTCAAAAGAATCTGACTCGAGATATAAAACGAAAAACTCGTTCGACAGAACTGGAGGGTGAAGCTTTCGATGAAGATGTGTCGCGGAAGAACTTGGAGATAGACAATAGCATTTTGCAGGACGAATTGAACGCTCTACCACACAACTATCTGATCCCAGTAGCGGTTCTTCGCTTAGCCCCGTCTGCAGTCCAAACCTGAGCCCACTTCTCAGTACCATCTTTGGATTTACCCAATATAACAGCGCTATGTTGAACGGCCTCGTCAGACATGCAAACCCTTCCCTGAGTATGCATTCATTGATGGATGTGACAATACGGGGCTCGTGCAATCATATGAAAACTCATCGCTCCGGTTTTTCCGTTCGGTATGTGCCAAACTACGAAACATGTCAAGGCTAGTTACGATACGATAGCCATAATATCCATGCTCATCCTCGTGCGCATGCTCTAATGCCGCGTTGATATCCAAATCATCAAGCTGGCATATCTTCTGGTAGGAGCGCTCTTTTAATTGGCCTCATTTATGTATTTCTGACTCCAATGGAACGTATGATTGTAGAACGGCAGCCAATTCCATCGAAAGTGTACAAAGATTGTTATGGCGCCGCGCTGACGACATCATTTTTGGAGCTGAAGTCGTAGACTAAGGCGTACTCTCGATCATTAGGTGCCACTAAGAGAAAAAGCCTGTTTCCTGTTGCTCTTAATTTTTGTGAAAAGACCTTGGGGCTCACCTGGTATGATAACACAGTCATCATCTACTCAACCTTGCGATTATGGCGCGGTGAGCATAGTGTGTGGAGTAGAGAAATGGCTGTCCACTCAGACGTCTTCAGTATCGGATAACCGCCAATGTCGTTCACAATATGGACAGAAGTGCATTTCTCATCAAGACATTCTCTAACCTGGCTGGAAGGGCAGCAGAGTCATTAAAGTTTGACTGACAATGACAATGGTAATGATGGATTCATGTCATGTGCACAAGCTCAGAAAACAAAAAGGAGGCAAACAGAAAACACTTATGCAGCAAACGTTCAGAAGAAAAGAAGGTCTCGCATCTGCTTTAGGTACCTATCTAATCAATCGAAGCTGGGTACAAGCGAACCTGGCCGTGAGCTAGCGCATTGGAGTGGACGGGACCGGAGGTGATACTGGGCTCGCAAGACTCTTGCCAATTGGACTGAGTATCTTCGGTGGAGGAGACATCGGATCCTTGGTGCTACTGCTGTTGCTCCCAGTACTCGTGCTACCTCGGCTGCCAGCACTGCTCTTGCGACTCCCATTGCCAATCGCACCACCTGTATAAGTTGAGTGGTAGGTAGAGAATTGGTGATGAGCCGGTAGAGGATTCTCATCCATCTCGTCAGTGAAACCGCTAACACCTGACAACATAGAGCTAGAGCGACCGCGGCCGTCTCGGTACAGTGAAAACATATGGTCGCTGTGGCGGTTACCAGGCATTATCGTGGGATCAGCTACACTAGCTTGAGGATTTGAGAATTGGAAGCCAGGCTGCAGACCAGGGAACGTGTTGTGATGCTGAATACTTTGATTTGGACCACGAGTACCAGGCAAGGGCCCTTCAGGAGTTGTTGGCATGGACTGCTGCTGCATGTTCATGTTATATATCTCTTCAAGTTGCCTCGCATGATTCTCGTATTGTCCACCCTTGGCCCATAACGTTTGAGTATCGCGTTCGAGATTGGCAGTCTGCTCAATGAAGCGTCTTTCGGTGTCAGCGCGATTGCGGGCCTCGATTTCGCGTTCTTGATAGCGGCGAGACTGGGCCTCCTGACTTTCATTGGCTTCAGAAAGGAGCTTATCGCGCTGCTCATGAAACTTGACCATGCGCTGCTCAAACTTTTGACGCTTCTGCAGAAGTCCCATAACATCGGTCTTGAGTTGCGCAAGCTCGCGGTCGGTATCCGCCTTCGCTGCGTCATACTCCCTTTGTGCATCAGCTCGATGGTCCTTTTCACGTTGCCATTCGGCTCGTCTCCTGTTGTACTCCTGCCGTTCATCCGCTGGAATGTCATTGGCGTTCGCTATTTCGTCTAAAATCTCGTTCTCCTTGGCTCGAGCTTGTTGCAGATTCTGTTCCAGCTGGCGCACTTTCTGACGCAAGCGATCATCTTGACCACCGCTGGACGAGAGTCGTGTCTGAAGAGAATCCACCTCTTTCTGCAGACTAGTCACGATGTTCTTGTGCTCGCGCTTGTTGCGTCTGAGACGAGCACGATGACTTTCAAGCTTCGATTCGGCAGCTTGAATGGAATTGCGGAGCGTAGTCGTAGGAGACAGCGGACGAAGAGATGCTGGTTGTGCTGGTGTTGTTGGAGCTGGATAATATGATTAGAAAAACGAGCTGCTTCAAGCTGAAATCCTTACCTTGTTCAGTGAAGGGCGCCGGCTGGGTTGTGATGTGCGTCGTGAATATCGTGACGCCATCATCAACCCGAACAAACTCGCAGATGTAGTTCGTTGACGCTGTAAGCCCAAAAATCTTGCCAGTCCAAACATCCACCTTCTCTTCACCGACCTCTACCCCAAGAGCCTGGCCATTGATGCGAGTCGAACTCCAGTCCGTTTTATTCAAGCGCACGCGGAAACGCTTGACGCAGTGCTCCGAGTCCTGCTCATCCTCTTCCTTGTCCATGTGTACTAAAGTCGGCAAGCTGACACCGAATGAGATCTCACTGTGTCCCACTTCCCTGATCCAAACGCGATCCCTCCCACTTTGGAAGTTTGCATTGCCAAAATTGCTGAGGTCCGTAGCATTTGCCTCTACGGCATCCGATGATGCTTGTTGATGCTCCAATTCTTTTAAAAAGGTAACTTTTGCATTGGCGAGAGCCGCCCAAAACGGTTGCGCACTTCGAACAAAATTCGCTTGCTTCTTCTTTCGCTTGTTCCGAGAATTGGCGTCCTCCCTAACCGGTACTGGTGACGGCCCAGGTGGTCTGCCATCGCTGCCTGTGCTGCTTACTGGTTCCGTAGCAGGCTCAGCAAAAGTAGCAGTGCGAGGTGTATTCAATGTTGACACAGAGCCACCTTCGGCGTCCGTCTTCCTATTCGCGATGAGTTCATTAGATATGTACCACCGGCGCACAAGTCTTGTCACTCCCTGCGCGAGGATATGCACGCCAACCAGTTTTCTCGGCCACCCGTGGCTGGCGTGCAGCCGATCAGAGAACCGAGGAAGGGTTGGCGGAGTGCTATCCACTTGCAGGCCAGTTCTGACGAGACCGGTCCACACAAAGTTGAAACCCATTTGCCGAGCAAAATCCCATCTGATTATGTGCGACAAGCCAATGATCATCACACAGCTGCAGATGCTTGCACTTGTGCCACCTCTTGAGGATGCAGCTCCGCCGAGCGATATAGCAATGACTGCTTGTGCTAGGTCGAGCGCTAGGTTCTGGGCCGGAGTCCAAAGGAAGAGGAAGGGTAGCAACATGAGCACGTCCAGGAAGACAACGGTCTGGAAGGACGGCGCCCCACTGACACCCATGAGCACATCGTTGAGCGACGGCATGTTGGCAATGGAGGTGCCACTGGTCGGAGACACAAAGGTCAGGAAGGCGAAGAGGAACTGAACAACCGAGATGATGGTCGGTGGCAGCTGAAGAAGGATGATCAGGATCGCGATGACGTCCCACAGCGGGCAGGCCTTCAGAATCGTGGTGGCGGTAGCGAAGGGCGACTTCTGGAGGGAGAAGGCGTACTTCGAGGCGGCCGTTGTGCCACCCGCCTTGACATCGATTTTTAGCGGTGAGCCGTTGCCTGCGTGGTGCTCGGCGTGGTCGCAGCCCGCACCGTGAGCCTCCAGGTCGTCGTCGGACGAAGACGCAGTGCTCCGGTCCCTCCCGTCTGGGGTCGAGTGAGAGGCGCCCATTGATGCGTCTGAGGTGGGTTCATTGACAGCAGGCACGTCAGACGAGGGAGACGGGGTTGATGTGAGCGTCAGCCCGGTTACGCTGGCATCGAGGTGGTCGGCGGACGCGGAAGGCTTAGGACGCCCATTCGGTGAGACCGGGGTGCCGTTGAGCGCGCCGCTGCTCCGCTGCTTGACGAGTCTGCTGCGGCCGGAGGGTCCTCCTCTGCTTGACGATTTGATCTCGTTGATGCCCGTCCGCTTGAGTCGCGGTGGCATCCAGTCCTCGGCAAGCCTGTACACACGCCAGCAAAGGACGAGGCTGCCAATTGGTGTAGTAGTGCGTGTGGTCACAGTGGGGAGACGGCTGGCTTGCGGAGGTCGTCGTGTTGTGTGTAGGAAAGAGATGCACCGGGGACGAGTCTTGGAAGTTGGTGTTGAATCGAGTGGCCTGGCTTGCCAAGCACTTTAGCCTTACAATTCTTATTTAGCCTTGGAAAGCCCCAGTCATCATCCTGCGAAAGCTCCGATCATTAGCTGCACTAATTGATGCCTTTCAATGTGTCGTCTGCGGCGCGAATCGATGCCACTGGCTACATACTGTGCACCCAAAAAGTGGGCAGGCACATGCGCTTAGAAACGCTAGGTGCCATGCCAAAACTCTTCTCTCATGGTTTCTTTGGTGTCCTCCGGGCCCAGCTGCCAGCTGCCACCTCGGGCTTCCTTTTCAATTTTAACCCTGAGTAAAGGCTTACGCGATGCCCCATCACTGCGCAAACCCGGTAATCTCGATCAATGAGCTGGACAATAAGCTTTTTGACCGAAACTGACCTCAGCGCATGCTCTCCACGTCTGCTAGCTACTGCACATCGTCTTGTAATCGGACCGGGATCTATCTGACAAAGGGCCAACCAAACTACGCGGGCCAACGTTGCAGCTGCAGCTGGCCAGAAACTTTGTCCCCGCGTCATTGGCGTACATGACTGAAATCAGGTACCTGATGTACAAACAGTAAGGTTGCTCCCCAATTCTTGTGTTGTCCTTCGATATCTGCTGCGTCGCGAGGGTGCATCAGGGCATTGATGTGCTCGGAAAAGCACCCGCTTAGTCCCACGCAGCATGAGATTCCGAGGAATCAGCTCTTATCGTCACCATCCACTCCTGAGCCAATAGACCTCGAACCGCTGTCTACCCGAGGAATATCATGAGCACGCATTGATACTGGATCTGTTGCATGCTTGTGACAACTGATGCTGTTCCTCCATTTCATCTTTGAGATGAAAATGAATATCCTTCTTCCAAGTTTTTCCCACTTTTCCTGTTGTGCTTCGTTGACGGAACGCACCGACTACCGGTGAGCACACGAACGAGCTGATCCATGGATGATTATCACGCCTCTACTTGGATTGCACAGCACAGAATGGTACTACTAGGAATTCGATCTTGCTCGTTGGTTACCAATGAGGTGGCTCGAAAGAGGATTAGTCGAAAAGATTTTCATGTTTTCCCTTCACCGACAGTCATGGTCATCGCAACGGATGCTTCGGCAGTTGCATCAGTCACCATTTGGAAGACATTTTCTGGACGTCTGAAGAAAGTTTTAGGACGATGCTATCGTGCTTGATGACCCCACACAATGGGTGTATCTGCGATGCCATAACCTCTTTAATTCTGTCTGAGTTGGCAGGAATGTGATTCAGCTATTCTTCTCTCCATGCCACGATACGATCGTTATCGCGGATCGCATATAACGCTTACTCCATAATTTGAAGGTCGTCGTCTTCGCTTTTGCACACTCTCCTAAATCGACCGGCCAGATGACCATGAACGACGATCGTCTTCCTCTTCCAAGACACAAAGGCGGCGATCACTACCGCTGCTGGCCTGGTCAAAATCTTAGCATTCTGCAGAGACCAAATGCGTGCAGGGAAGAGATTAAACCAAAGTCTTGCGCAATCGATCAAGTAAGAAACAATGCGAAGGTCAACAGCAAATCCTTGGAGTGGATATCGCGATGCTGAATTGTCATAAGAAGATCTTCTATGGCAGGGATCTGCTGGCCAATACCAATCGAAAAGCTTCAGCCCATCCATCTTTGGCATAATGCATGGCGGTCACAAGCATATGACTGAAGTGAATGCATGTGCAAGATTTTGGAGCACGGTAATTATTCGGCCCGAACAAGTGCAGCTGTCGCCATATCATAAGCGTTTCGATGGGTTGCTGGAAGGTAGACGTTCATCAAATCGACTAAGAGCGGACAAAAGCATCAAGCAGAGTTCGGACATCTTGCTCTGAATTTACGTCCAACATCACTGCTCGGAATAAGGCCATTTTTGTGCAGTTGGCGGACTCTTAGAGCTATATACCTGCTGCACCACTAGGCTGGGTGGGTACCAAAGGTCAAGACCTTATAACCTCCAGCAATGATAGGCCCCTTCGTACACACCTTTAGCGCATTCGCTATAGTCGTCGCATCCTGCGGGAAGATGGTAGTCCTTGTGTGTTTGTCCTCTTGCAGAAGGTCTAGTCAAGGTACCTTACACTGCAGATCCGAGAACTTGACAACGATATTCAGGACAAAGGAAGTCGAACCTGATCATGATCTAAGTTATTGTTAGATAGGTCACAACAACATGCGCTTGGTGGTCGCACCTTCCAGAATGTTGTCACGACTTCCTATTTCGCATTGCTCGTTTTGAGGAAGGAGCATTCAGCACTTCAATTGCTCCATCCGCATGATGTAGTTGCTCTCTGCTGCCTCCACGGCACGTCTGAGTAAATCCCATCATCAGGCAAACTTTGGGAGTTTGCTAGAGTCCAACCTCACTTTCGACCAAATCTCGCCCTAGTCATCCATACCACTGTCTAAGCACGCATTCATTGCGAGCCACCAGCCTTGAGCACTTGTTCGACTCAGCTATGCCTCCTGCTCCACGATATGGTATCGTCGACGCTATCAGCTCACTCCTGGACCTCCAACGCCGGGAAGGTCGACATTCGGATTCCCTCAGCCCATCGGAGTTCACACACTACTTGAGATGGCACGTCATCTCAGAGTATTTGCTTACAGGCACGCCAGTGAAGGAGGACGCCGTTCGACTGATTAGCAAATGGTGGTGGGCTTACTTGCAGAAGCAATTCCAGCTACCAGACTTCGCATCCTCACGTATACAGTTGGACAAGTTGTGCATTGATCCATTGGCAGCTAGAGGCATGCTCGTCCGTACGCCCAAGAAGGACACAGCGACGGTTACGAGTGCGCGGAAGAATCTTGCCATCTGGTTGCGGCGCACGTACTTTACGGATTGCTCAGCGTCGAACAATGCGCGTCCCAAGGATTCGATGGATGAAATGATGACAGCGTTTGTGGATTCGCTGGAGCCAGAGCTCGTCTCCGAAGATGATGAATGGTAATCCTCCGCAGACGCAGTTGCAAGAGGACACTGTTAGAAGGAGGCTGATCAGAATAGACATTGCTTGTGAATGTGAGGAAGCCATGTCCTTGTAATATTATATCACGGCGTACATACGGTTCGGCTCAGGCCGATCGTCCATTGTAATGATCCAATAATGATAAGCATGAATGCAAAGCCGACAGCTATGCTTGCAATGCCATATTCATACGCGTGTCTCTTCCGTAGCCCCTGAAGCTCTACAACCCAAGTGCTGACTGTGGTCAAGCAGCCGCAAAACCCATCCATCATCCCCTGGAGCACCTGGCATCCGATCAGTCCGCCGCCAACGAGCCCATCGGCTGAACCCAGTGGTGCATGCTGTAGATTGTATGCCATGGCGAGAATCATTGAGCCAAGAATGTTGGCAGCGAAGGTACCGAGAGGAAACCTTGGAACTCGACTGTTGAGTTGTACTGCAAGCCAAAAGCGCAACAGACAGCCTGGAGGAGCGAACACAATGGCAAAGACACAGTCTGCGCGCCACTGATCTTGCGGTGGCCAGATCGCGAGGAACACAGCACCAAGCCAACACCCAAGCCCAAGGATGGCGCCTATTGGGTTGAGGAAGCGTGAGGCTCGTATAGCAGGAATACGATTCAGAATTGGCATCAACGCCTCTGAGACATGAGCGCCCACAGATAGCGCAGCGAGTGACAGACCTGGCTCGGCTATGATGACAGCGAAGAATGCACATACACTCCAACCCGCACTGCGCGCTGCTGGCCCAGCATTTGGCAAGGCAAGTTCGTTCGCCAGCGCTAGATACGCGTCACGCATGAAGGATGAGAACGAGGTATAAGAGCCGCAGAACCCAACGGTAAGGCCGATGTATAGTGGGAGGGTCTTCTTGTGCGTGATGTGTGCCTTGGTGGCTTGTCGCTTCTCAAACTCTCGTTTAATTTGATCCAGTCGTTCATCAGTCGCTGGTGTATGGGCGTCGACAGAAGGTGTCTGTTCACTATTTCGCTTCTTTGGAGCTGGCCGGAAGAGCGCTCGATCTTCCATCAGGAAACCCATAACGAAGCAGCCACCGACATTAGCCCATAGTTCGTTCGTGGCAACTGGTGCATTCGGATAACGTGTAATCCACTGCATTCCAAGCCTAGCGAGTGTACCAAAGATGGAGAATAAGATCAGCCATGAGTAGGTGTAGAGTTTGACAAGTAGTTGATCCGTCGATACAGCAGCGGTAGAGCTCGTCTTCGAGTTAAATCTTCTCCGCGATCGACTTCTCACATCTTCAAGCCTGCTGCTGTGACTGGACTGTCTGTCGTGGGGATGCTCGTCTGGTGGCGGAGCATCCAATTCATCAAGACCTTTGAAGCCGTCCGCTTGATCCTCTGGCTCCCAGCTCCTGTCCTCTACGCTTTTCGCACGCCTTGCATCATCGCGACTTGTATCGCCATTCATTTCGTTTTCGGTTTCAACCCAGGATTCACCTGAACCATCATCTGTATGGCCACCACCTAGCTTTATCATTCGAGCAAGCGGCGCGGACTTAATTGGCTCAGGATGGTCAGGTCCATCTTTCTCCATACAAGAATACTGAGAAGATTACTATGGTACTAGATCATCAGTTTCAGCTGAGTAACCATACTTTCGTGGTAGAAAGGTCGAATGTGACATCAGACGGGACCGGAGAATCCCCTGCTTCCGAGTTCAGATTAGCCTACCGCTGATCAAGCATTCCCAAGCCTGTCGCTTAAAACCAGGGAAATGTTGGGTTTCTTAACAGTTTACTAACAAGTTGCTCGGAGTTTGAAGGGAGTCATAGGTGACAATGCTCGTGAAACATTTAATTGGGGAAAGGGTGAGAAACAAGACAGGACTACAGCATCGAGTTGCATGCATGATCTCTTGGATTTTTGGCTTGTCTATAAATCTCGTTTCAACGAGCGAAGTCTGCTGGTTCACTCCAATGGTTTCCAGCCTCACGCTAGTGCCTCACAGTCAAAAGCCTCAAAGACTGTCTACCGCCGTGGCATGCCTCTACCTCTACCTCGTCCCATGCCAAGTGCTCGCTGTGCAGCACCCGGTGGCAATGGCTTATTGGGTGCTTGTGCTTGCTCGGATTCTTGGTTCTCTAATCCTGTTGTTAACTTCTGACCATTAAGATTCATGGCAACGAAACTTACTGATAGTCTCGTCAACACTCAATATTAAGCATGCAGCCTCGACAGCAGCTTGTATCGCGTTGACCTTGACTAATGCCGGCTCCCACACAAACCTGTCCAAGTTGTTTGACACGGTCTCGTTGACGAAATCAACTCCCGCCCACTTGTTGCCCTTTCTATGTTCTACTCGTAATCTGTTCAGGATGTCCGTCGAATCAAAGCCTGCATTGTCGCATAGTTGTCGTGGAATGACCTCCAGTGCCTTCGCAAACGCCTTGATGATAGACTGTTGCTTGTGTGGTATCTTCTCATCTGCATAGCTGTGCAAGTATGCGCTGATCTCCATTTCGCAAGCGCCGCCTCCGGCAACAATGCTCTGATTCTTGATTGCGCGCTTCACGATCATAATGGCATCGTGCAAACTTCGCTCAACCTCGGCAATGAACTGTTCGGCGCCGCCTCTTAGCACAAGCGTGCATGTCTTCGCTGCTGGGCATCCTTCGAAAAAGTTGAACCGCTCGCCGCCGATTTGACGCTCCTCAAAACGTTCACAGGTGCCCAGATGTTCTGGCTTGATGTCGGAACACGTCGATTGTATGCTGGCCCCAGTGGCTTGACACACACGCTCCATGTCATCCGATGCCACGCGACCAGCGCAGAAGACATCCCTGTCTGCAAAGTATTGCGTTGCAAGATCACCTATGGGAAGCTTGCTGAGCACGACCTTAGCACCAGTCTTGTAGCATGCTTCCATCTTGTTGAAGATGATCTGCCACTCTGCATCCACGATTGCTTGATATTCGGATACCTCTTCCACTCGAACCTCTGCATTGTCCTTCTCGCTCTTGAGCTCAAGTTCGACGTTGAGGCACACAATCTTCGGGTTCTTGAATGATTTTGGCTGCTGCTCAAAGCCAGCATAGGAGAACGTCTTCTTGAATGCAACACCGTTGACAAATATCGAGTCTTGCAGTGCGCCACCAGTGATCTTTTTGATGCCAATGAGCTTCTCGTTCAGGTCGTCCTGGTCGAGTGACAGAACAGCATCCACAACCATCTTTGTGAAGAAGTCCGAGTTTCTATGGATCAATTTACTGCTCATCGCTGTGGCCGCAAGTTTCTGCAATGTGTCTCGCTGGTTTCCCTCTTTTGTGCTCACTGCAATCTCTTTGATCTTGTTCACAGCCATAGTGGATGCTCTCCGCAGGCCTTTGATGATGGTTTGGCTGCTGACACCTTGTTCCACATGCTCCCTGATCTCTTTCAGAACCTCTCCGGCCAGTACGACCACGGACGTCGTGCCATCGCCAACTTCGGCGTCTTGAGATCGGGCAATATCGACTAGAATTCGCGCTGCGGGATGGACAATATCAAGCAGCTATACACACGTTAGGAGCTACCTTGGCCTGGTAAGAGAGTCATTCCATCTCACCTTCATAACAGTTGCGCCATCATTCGTTATCGTCTGCTTGCCGTTTGAATCAACGAGCAACAGGTCACCACCATAAGGACCTAATGTGCTCTTGATTGTGCCTTGGACTGCCAGACATGCGTTGATGTTGGAAAGTATCTGCCCCCGTCCTTGCGACTGATCTGTGCCTATGAAAGAGCTCAGTACTGAAATGGAGAGAGGTCTGGGGTCATCCCACCTTCTTTGAGAACAATTATAGTGGGCGCCTGGCCTCCGAACGACATAATGTTTTGCGGGAGATTTGTTATATGTGTACGACAAGCTTCGAAAAGTGTTTACGACCTGGTGGCTGTGGTGGTGAATGTGCAGATTTGCAATATCAAAGTTGCTGATTTGAGGCTTCAACTTTTTGTGCAAACGCGAACAAGACCCTGGCACACGCGTGCCAAATATGCATCAGGCAATAAGGCAAGAAGGTTAATTGCGTAGATTTCAGTCTGATGCGTAACGAGCATCATGATCGCCGCATATGCGTTAGGGCACTTCCCCACCAGAGCGACTTTCGCACGTGCAGTCAGACACAATGAACCTTTGAGGCAGGAAGAAAAGTACTGCGGAGTGAGAAGAGTTACGTCTACTTTGGATATCTGGTCGTCTGAACCAATCGGTAGGTTCTTTGACTTCAGGACCACGGGAACAGTTCAACTGATAATACTGAGAGTTATCCGGATGTTGAGTTCTTCCAGCAGTATGTGCTGCAAATATCAGCAATATGAAGTCGTGCTTTCAAAATTTCAGGAAGGTACAGGCTGTATGTACGCTGTGGGAGTAATATGTCTCACAGGTTTGGTCCCCACCAAACTCATTTTCGATGGACTAATTTGACAGAATCTTCCATATCAATTGCTCCACTCTCTGCAAATCTACAGTAATATGCACATCCTTCCGCTAGTTGTCAAGATGCTCCAAGTCAACGTTACCTAGCAGATGCTCCATCGAAGGCGTAATCATCAATACCCCCCGGTGCCTCCCGCACTGAACGTTAGGAAACAAGTTAGAGCATAGGGTATTCGAGGCTGTTACAATCTCTGTCGAGCAAAAATTCCACACGTACCAACAGCTACTCGTTCGGGTTGCCCCAGAGCTGAAACCACAACACCACGAATATGCTGAGCAAACAACGAAAAAGTTTAATAGCCATAGAACTGATGTTCCAAGTGTGGCGCTGAAAGGTCGCAGCTGTGTCTGCTAGGTATGCCGACTTCGCCTTGGAGTCGCGTCTCGAAGATAAAACCGGAGTCCAGATGTAATGGGTATTTTTCCCCTTTGAAAAACCGTTACGCCATCGCTTTGTTGCTGCAACGCCAAAAAAGAAGTGTCTCGCTCGTCATTCGTAAAAGTTGCAATTCTTAAAGCCCATTCGGGTGGACTTCCGTGACACTAAGTGCCATGTTAACTTCAGTGACCGAACCTGGGCGGAATCGTTTCGCTGTTTAGAGCAACCGATCACGGTGCACGACATGTTTGGTCCAGGAAATGTCATGTAAAATATCTTTTGTCCAAAGCGTCCAAAGCTCGAACCCTACTCTTCCTCAATCTTTGCCGGAATACCGCCACCCATCCCCATGCCCGCGTTAGGCGGTGCTTCCATCCTCGCGACCTTCGCCGCATGGCTTTCCAGACTCGCCTCTTGCGCCGTGCTCCGTTTCTCGGTAGCAGTAGGAGTACCGACGCCACTAATTGTAGAGGGGTGACCGGTAGCGGGTGTGGTGACCGAAGCAATCGACGGCTGATCGCCCATATTGACCGCATCGCTAAGAGGGCTGGCGGAAGCTTTAGAGCCCCTGTCTGACTGTGCGGATTTGACGCTGTGCTGAGAGGAGTTTCGTGGTGAGACACGGCCATTCTAAGCGAGGATTATTAGAAGTATGATCAGCAGCTATGAGTGATCATTAGCCTACCTGCTTAGCCCATCTTAGCCCACAAGAATTGCACAGATCCCTCTGTCCGCTTGGGCCCCTTCTCCATTCAGGGGTGTTTTTTGTGTGGCAGTTCGCGCAATCCTTCTGAAGACTTCCTGCCCCACGCCGACGTTTCCGCTTTTTCTTCGCCGCAATGAGACTCTGCACCTCCTCCGCGAGTAGCCTGTTCCTCTTCTCCATCTGTCGCAGCTCAAATTGCCAGCTCGAGCTGCGCACTGTTTTGAGTTCGTCGAACACGTTGTCCTCCGAGGCAAGCGATTGATCCTGTCGACCAATGCTTAGACCCGCCGCTCCTGCATGCGTCACCGCGTATCCCTCTGCGGAGCGGTAAATGCTTGTGTCAACGGTTTGGGCGTTGGATGAGTTGTTGGTGAATGGGGTGGTGTTGCCGAGATTGCTGGAGGTGTGGGTCAACGCTTCGCTTCGAATGCTTTGATCAGCTTTGCCATTGACAGATGATTGTCTGTGTCCACCGCCACGATGATACCGTATTAGCCTGATCTGCACAACCAGGAACGTTGGCTTGTTGCCTTCTGTCGCATCGCCAGGGTAGATCCACGAAAACGCTTGAAGAACTTGTCCACGCTTGTTCGTCATCTCGTGACGAACACTTGTATTTTTACCCGTCAATGCAATGGTCAATATACGCCCGAACTCATCCTTCGAGTCAGGCCGCATCAGCTGCTGAATGTTTGTCCCAACCATTTCCTCGGGCTGCCGATCTAGCAATTGCCGTACATTAGATGATACGAACAAAAACATGCCAGTCGTTGACATCTTCGTCCAGATCTCGTTTTCTCCAATACCACCACCTTCCAGCAGAGCCGCCTTGTTGAGCGTGTAGACGGGTCGCTCGCGACCAACTAGAATTATACACTTTCGGCCTTTTCCTTGTTCAGTGTGCAAAGATCCATGACTCTCGAACCACATATAGCCGCTATTCTTCCTTCGTATTCTAAAGACAACGCTCAATGATGTCCCACTGGATGGATCCTTAAGCTCTCGGGTGACAGGCACGATATCCGAAGGCTGGCAAACTGAAGACAGAGGCGTGCCAACAAGCTCGCTGGGGTCGTACTCAAGTACTTTTCGTGAGGAAGGCGATAAATATAAGAACAGGCCTTTTAGTGACAATACGTGAATCACGTCGTCCGCATTCTCTAGTAGCACTTTGTCCATCAGTCTACGTGATAGCTCGTTGTCGCCAGCAGTTGCTATTGTCCCGAGGACGGTAGACACTTCATCTCGTGGTACAGTTTGGGAGACTTCTGCAATTGGTTGCGTGCCTGGTGTCGATAGAAAGTAGCTCGGTAGGCTCTCATGTCGCTGGTAGTTGATCGAATATGTGCCATCTGGCGGCAACATCCATTAGTACACAGTTCTCATGTACAATTAGCATGACACGCAAAGAAACTTACCCGGATTCTTCGCATCAAATGCAAATGCTTCCTTCCAGATTGCACGTTGGAACCCCACAAAATGCGTTGTTTCTCCCATCTCGTCGATTATGGGGATCATAGTCAGCAGATTCATGAATGGTTGGCCTCCCTTTCGGTAATTGATCAAACTGATTTGGGCCTCGGCTTGCGAACTTATGCAGTTTTTGAGATACAAAACAGCATCATCGTCGCAGTACTTTCGCTTGATGCCGGGAGTGACTCTGCCGTCAGGCGACTGCAAGAAGCGGCAGTTCTGACCGATGATTTCGTGTCGGTTATAACCTGTTAGTCGCTCAAAAGATTCCGATGCATATTCGATAGGTGAGTCGTGGACTTTTGTGTTGCAGACTACGAAGGCACATGAGAGATCTACAGCACCAATATTGATTTGAGGATTAGGCCGACTGGCAACTTTGATCTGCATGCCACGTTAGAAACTTCTGCTAAGGCTACAGAACGATGCTGCACAGGAGTTCGTACCAGGATAGTCATTAAATCATATCCACTTGGCGCATACGCGTCTTTAAACTGCGTATTCATATGCGTACGTCCGGCCATCGACGATGGCCAACCATTCGGCGGTGCAGTCCACGGTAAAGCGTTCCCATTTATCATCTGCGGCGGCCCTGCCGGGTTTGATGCCATCTTCGATGGACTGTATCTACCATTGTTCGCTGTTTGCCCCACATTTGGCGTTGGTTGAGTTGATGAGCTACCCTGGAATGAAGTGCTGTCCGGCCGAGTCTCGTTACTGTTTGTTCTTGTACTGCTTTGCCGGACGTTGGGTGTGCCACCGCTCGCATTCGTGTTTGGTGTGCGACTATTTCTTCCTGTGAGCGTGGCACCCCCACCAGGGTCCTGTGGCGTGGCGCTCAGCATCGGTGGTGCTGAGGAATTCTGTATAGGTGAGTTGGCCATGGGCGAATTACACTGGTCGCTGC
>Ga0115847_100086_pt1 | contig 20202 bp, 23 predicted proteins | sample InSIn5SAF170_FD_83861 | JGI IMG/M metagenome (GOLD analysis project Ga0115847, IMG submission 83861)
TTTATGAGTAACGGTAAGATAAAGATTGAATCGAAAGAAGATTTGAAGAAACGTCTTAAGCGTTCACCTGATAAGGGGGATGCCCTGGCAAACACCTTCTATCCACCGAGTGATAAGATGATTGAAGCCTACATGGATAGTTTAACCAGGGAAGGAATTTACAAATAAAAAAGCCACCCTGTTAAAGATGGCTTTAAAAATATTATCCCCCATTTAAAAACTATTGTTTCAATACTACCTGGTTCCTGCCGTCAATATTTAAAAAGTCCTTGAATGGCTTTGTTTGAAATTCCTTTTCGCTAAATGGCTCTTTGAATACTATCGATATGCTACTATCCTTTAAACTGAGTTCACTGAAGGGACAATATTCACAAACCATATCTTTTAAATACTGAGGTCGGCCGTTGATGTAGCACTTAGAGCACTTGTTTACCTCTTTTGTATTACTCATAATTGTGGTGTTGGTTTGCAACGGCATTAGGGGTTGCAAATAATTAAAAATATTAGTGCAGTACAGCAAACGCCAACGATAAAGCCTAAAGCCATGGCTTGCCGTTCTGTTTCCTTCAAAAGATTGCCTGTATTTGTTGTCTTTCCCATAATAATTAATTGATAAATTCAGGAGTTTTTGCACTTTGTAAATAGGTCATGTAATCTTTTTCTCGGTTAACTTTTTTCATGCGCTTTAGTTCAGCATAACATAAGTCAGATACCTTCCCTTGCTCAGATTTAGGAGCGACCATTCCTTTAAGTAAAAATTTTGCTATTGATACCGCCTCGCCGCTTTCTTCCTCCGTAATGCCCAACCGCAAAGAAATTTCAAAATGAGAAAAGCCATCATGCCATAAAAAAAATGGGTTTCTGTACCGTTTCGGCAACAGTTTAACCTGATCTAAAATGGATTTTTCGTAAATATCATCCAAAGCACTTTTGTATTTGGATGAGAAGGTGTTTTCTAATCCGTCGATAGGTGTGATAAACCCATGCTTTTTCTTTTGGTTTAGGCATCCAAAACAGGCGTATTTCATTATCATCAAAAGCCATAGATTAAAGCTGTAATCGGACTTAAACCGGGGAAGATATTTAAACATCCTTGAAAAGCCTAACTGCACTGCATCAATAGCGTCTTCTCTATTTTCCAGGATTTTGTAGCAGTAGCTGAGCATTCGTTTGTAATAAAAATCGTATAACTCATTCTGACTTCTACGGTCTCCTTCAATGCATTTTTGTATCAGATACATGTTGTTTAAATCTAGTTCATACTGATTTGTCATTTCAATAAGTTTAATTATTAATAATACTTTTTCTCCAATCGATGCGGCTTTCATAGGAGTTTGGATAATCCTTGTACTATTAGATTAAAAGATATTGTTCAGTGATTGTGGTACCCGGGTAAGGGTTTGTTGTGTAAGTTGGGAACGTTGCCTCTGCAGCGTTCAAAAGGTGCCTCTCCTGCCCATCAATGGCATTGCCTTGCACATACTGAAAGACATACCATTTGTAGTTCTCATTCATGCCTAAATAGCGCACAATGAAACTACTATGCAGAAGATTGTCAATGTAGAAGTTAAGTAAGTAAGATTTGTTTAATTCCGGCTCCGATGTGCCTGGTAGTTCTTTAACCGGTGCTGTACCGATATTAAACTTTACTGCAGCTTCTAAAGCTTCGGGATATGCCTTTACCTGCCTTATGAGGTTTTCAATATTGCCAGTAGAATAATTTTTGGCAATAGGGTTGACTGTACCACTTATTGTGGTTAAATTTGCTTGCATAACATTTAAGGTTTAATTTTTTGTGAGAGGGTAACAGGTGCGAACTGTTATCCTTTTTTGTTTTTGGACAAGTAGTTTATATGATTCTATTTTTTTAAATCATAGGCAAATGTTTAGGTGAAGATTTTATTTCAATGATTTGTTCCTAAGTTCAATTTGACCGTTTAAATAATTGAGAATATCAAAGCCGGTACTGATATCATACACGTGGCCGTTTAAATATCTGTCAATAGTTAACTTAGACCTCCTTACCAATGCTGTACAATTTTTCCTGTCTTCCCTGGTTACATTCTCTTTAATTTCAAGCAGTTTCTTACCTAATAATTCCTTTTGAGACATAACAGGTTGCGAGGAAGAAGCGGTTAACTGTTCCATTATTATATTCGTTGTACGTTTATGGTAAATTCATTGTAAATGTAGGTACTATTTGTAGCACCGCTACTTTTCGTAGCATTAATTATTTCAACATTGTTGCATATTTGCGAGAACATAAAAAATTGCCGTAAAGCGATTGGGAAGAGCCAGCAAGAGATCGCAGACCTTCTTAAAATCAAGAGATCTACTTATGGCAGGTACGAGATTGATAGAATTCCTGATATTGAGACCCTTGTTGCAATTGGCAAGGCGCTAAATATTGATTGGACTAGTTTGGTAAAGGAAACTGTAACAGGTGAACCAATAAAACCAGGAAATCCTACTTTAGAATTAATTAAAGAAAATACAGAAGCTACTCGTAAAATGGTAGAAGAAATCCTTTCAAAAATGAATAAAAAAGCCGGAAATTAATCCGGCCCGGTAGTTAGAGATTTAATTTTTTCGCTATCCACAAAATAATTAAGTCGACTAAAATTTTCCAAAATGATTTTGAAATAAATTCCCATAACTTCTTAAGCTTACTTTTTATAAGCTTTGATTTGAGCTGCATGTTATATGCATTTCAAGGTTTATTTCTAAAAGTGGCAGATTGCCCGGACTACTTCTTAAAATGAAGTAGACAAAGAGAGAAAAATTAAAGTGAGAGAAGAGGAAATTTAAAGAGTTTCTTTCTAAATATATTTTTACCAATCCTATAACGGTAAACCAAATATACGTTATAATACAGAATGGCAAACTACCGTAAGGCGATAAAGGATTATTTATTCAAAAAGTTACCAGGTAACGATGAAACTGTGTTGATGGAAGAACTCGGTTTGTTTTCCCAGTTACATAGAAAAATAACTCAGCTTGCAGCTAAAGGAGGAATTAAGTATTTATTATTTTGGGTAGCAATAATAATTCTTGGAGGTTTAATTGGCATCATGTACAGTGCGTTCACCCTAGAAAGTCACACAGTTGATGAATTATATCAAAACGAAATGCATGTTGTCCGTTATTTAGGGAATGGTGCTGCTGAAACGTTAGACCCTTTTGATAATTATAAACAAAATGGATTCGTACAGATAAATGTATTTGACTTCTTTGCTATCCGTATAATCGTATATGCATGCATAGTAGTATTAGCTTTTTTGGCCTTCAAAAAATATTATAAAACTACAGAATAGCTTCTTCGCTATTAAACAAAAAACCCCTGTAGAAACAGAGGTTAACGGATAACAAAACACTATGCTATTATATTTTAAGGTAGATATTGTAACATTTGTCTCATCCTTGCCCGTCTTTTGGCTTCTTCTTCAATCATCTTATCACTCGGTGGATAGAAGGTGTTTGCCAGGGCATCCCCCTTATCAGGTGAACGCTTAAGACGTTTCTTCAAATCTTCTTTCGATTCAATCTTTATCTTACCGTTACTCATAAACTCCCACCTTGTTTGTGAAAGTTCTTCAATTAATTCCTGGTCAAGTGGTAAGCATGCTTTGTGCCCACGTGAAGGGTCTAACCAATCCCTTACAGCCCAGTATAAATAAGCTTTCATATTGTAAAACTCATATTCCCCGGTGGCATCAAACAAAGGCTTCTTTTCATACTCCGCGGATTCTGAATACTTGCAGGAAATAGCGTTTCTAACCTTCTGTTCCTGCAGTCTTGAATAAACCCCTGCACCTTCGCCGATCGTGTCTATATAGGCCCTCGCTGTCGATACAACATAATCGTGTATTGTCGCATCGTACATGTGCCTGCTATTGACTTCCAAAATCTGTTTCGTCTTTCCAGCTATAGCCATGTGATCGGCTCTCCCACCGCTTTGATGACTGTCGAACTTTTCAACATAATCACCGTACCTGAAACAGAACGTTGAGCTATCCCTGCCCATCCCCGCAACGTCAACTCCCAAGCGTAGAGGTGCTTTGATTAAATCTTCTTTAGGTTGCTTCTGCAAGGCTTTCCAGCGTTCATTAGCGGCCTCTATCCACTCATAAGGAATAAGTACGTCTGCAGGCGTTTTAGGAGCCATACCTCGCACCTTTGTACGAAATAAATCACTTGGCCGGTAACACTCTTTTTCTCCTAATTCGTTCGTCCAAAAGAAATCACCTTCACTTTCAATAAAGTCTCTTTCTTCAATAGGAGTGCACCACATTTTCACCTGTTCATTGATTGTTTCCCAGCTTACCTGTCCTGGTATAATATCCTTCTTATGAAGGACATTGGGAGCGTTAAGGCTGTCTAATCTGAACTTTGACCACCTGTCAGACTTTTGAGTATTGGACGCAAAGCCAGTGCCTGTATTGTCGTTAAACACTATCAGTATTCTACTGTTACCATGAAGGTTACCTTCGATTGCATTAAAGATTAACTCCGGCATACCAGACGCCTCGGTGACTACAAACATGGTGTTAGCAGCATGGAAACCGGTCCATGCTTCTGTGTTTGAATCATCGGCTTTAAACCCGGTTAAGAACCATTCTTTATTCTCCGTTCTGATACCGTTATGTGCTAACTTTCCAGGCAAACCCATCCCGCGAGACTTCGCCCGGTTAAAGAGCCGGCTTGTTTCAGCAAACATGATATCCATTACCTGTCTTTCTGTTGGTGCTGTCATAGCTACTTTGGTATTTTCAACCATTTCACCTTCTTCATTCCATCGAGGGGTAAGGTAAAAGAAACATACTGCAGCTACGGCCGCAACAAAGTCTTTTCCCCGGCTTGTACCAGACCTGACAGAGGTACGTTTATTATGTTGAACTGAACTTAATACGGCTGCTTGCTCCGGATCCAAGTAAACACCTAACACCTCTCCTGCGAATAAATTCCAGTCTTCCAAATAGCGGTCTATAAGTTCACTACCTTCTTTTTCTATTTCGGCTCCTGTCATAGTTCGGGCTTTTCTTGTTTGATAGTTCTCTTCTTCTTTAATAAGTCGAAGAAACCCTTATTGAGACTTTCCCCGTCTGTGGCAACGTCCTTCTTATCGACAAGGCCTAAATCCCTGGCAATGATGTTTGCATTGAAAACTCCAACGGTAGCACCGATGAACTTATGATTGTAGATAAAATCTTCTACCTTTTCAATTGCCGCCTTAAATTCCGGCCTTTCCTTATAGTCTAGCCAGGTAGTGAAATCAATATCCAAAAAGTGGCATAACCCTTTAAGAGTATAAGGTTGCACTGTCGGGATTTTTACGATTGTGCCGGCTGCATCGCCTCCTTTGATTGCTTCATTTTTATACCAGGGGCTTTCTTCAATCTTTTCAAAATACTCTCCTACTGCGTCTATAAGAACCGTAGGATTTGAGAAAATTAATTCTCTTCCATGCTTGCTTCTAAGCGTCCAAAAATTATTACCTGCAGGTGCTCCCATGATGTTTTATTTTACTGCTGTGAAGTAATTTGGATTAATTTTTAATTCTTCGCCCGAGACATAAAGAATAGAATTACCGTTTTCGGTTAAAACTGCTTTATGCTTTACGGCTTCGGGGTGATGCTCATTCAGGTATGAAACGATGTCTTTGTACCTGTCTGCAAATTCCAAACATTGGTTGTAGAAATCGCTTTGGTTTTGGGTCTTTATAGTCTCGGAATGCAAGTCCTTTAATATTTCCGTGCTTTCCTCTGTAAGAACGGCTTTACCTGCTACTATTTTTATGTAAGAAAATTCCACATAAATATTATAAAAACCACTTTGACGCGCAACGGAGAGGGCATTAAACATTGCCTCAACTTTTTTATTTAAGGCTTCAATCTCAACACTAATGTTATCCCTCATGCTCTTCACAATAGCCTTTGAGGTAAACTTTGAAGTCTCAATTTGCTTTTCAATTGTTTTAGCATACATCTTTTGGACGTTAGCAGTATTGTGTGCTACAATATCTTCAAACACGTCCTGAGTAAATTTAAAAGTAGTGTCCAAAGCTTCGTATGCTTCGCCAACTTCATTTATAGATTTCCGAAGGCCATTGAATGCGCGAATATTATTATTAAAAGCGCCATCATTAAAAGACAAAACGGTACCTATATAATTTTCCATTTCTTATTTTTTTTTAATTACTAAATAGTTTTTAATGCCCCATTAAATCTGAGACGATTTTTTTAGTAACCTTTATAACATCGGGGTCTACTTCATCTTTTTTCCGCTTTTCGAATTTGTCTTTTAATTCCTGAAGCATTTCTTTTTGCATCGCTTCGGGCATTCCTTCTAAGAGTGTTTTTGATACTGACATAGAGTTTATTTAAATTGTTACTTTTTCAAATTGTGTTTGATACCAGGAGACAAAGCTTTCCATATCTCTTGCAACGAAACATAAAGCGCCGGCTGCCTGTTCTTTCTCCATTTGTCTTTCTTGTGCCGGGCTCAATTTGTCGCGCCCTATTTTTACTTCAATCTTTACAGAGCGTCCCTGTATTGTTGCCGTGATATCAAAAGTTCCTTTGGCTGTTGTTGATGGCGTAAACCTTACAAGGTCCCGGTGCTGCCCCCCAAAGTATTCAACCCGCTCTTTTCGCACCTGGCCTTGCGTGTTTATTCGGACCGCGTGACCACCACTGTAATTAATCCAATCAATAATACAGTTAGTTAAGCCGTTGGCCGTGGTATCGTTATAAGGCTTTAATTTCATGCTCCTGCTTCCACTTGCAATGAATGCTCCCGGCGTTCTTTGTTCCATGTACCGATACTTCATTTCTCTTAGTTCGTCTTTCCAGTTCATACTCAAGATTTACCAAATTCTATTTCAAGTACCTTGGCTATTTTATTAACCTCTTCTTTAAATGCCACGTATTTATCCTTTTCCTTATAAGGATTAAGGCGCCATTTAATATCGTTTGTCTGCTGGCTTATCCATGTTCTGCCTGCCTTTAGTACTGCTGATAACTCCCGAGCTAAGGTTGGCCGCATTATATCAGAATGAAGACCGGTTAAGAGGTCCGGGTTATATAGTTTAATAACCACGGCTATAAACAGAAACTTCACCTCATTAGTATCCCTGTCAAAAGAAGCATCAACAACACTGCTCTCGCTTATTTCCTTTAGCTCACAAAACCTTTTAAGCAGTGCAGGAAGCAGAATTGTATGAATAAAAACAGGCTCTGGCTTTGTAAGTCGTGGAGTAATCTCTTTCAACATTTCCGGGTAAAACATCTTCACTGCCTTTCCTATCTGAGCATAGTTTGCTTTCATTACTGCTTCCATGTTTCCTGTGTTATGGTTAATAAAATTTGTTCGCCTTGTTTTTGTCTTTCTATTCGTATCAATTGCTTTTCTATGCCCTTTAAGAAAGTTTGGGCCGCTTCGGTTTTTACAGTATTACCATCGGCATGAAACAAAAAGAAAGATTCTAAAAATTTCAACGCTTCTGCAGTGCCCCCGCAATTGATAACAAGTCTTTCCAAATCTGTTGTGTCCATTTTTGCAATGGCTTCGACTATCTGATTTTTCTTTTGTTCATTCATGTTTACTTCAATTCGACTTTTAAACCGCCGATCGTGTCCCATTTCCTGTAATACTTTTCTAACAGGTTTAGGGTGGATGCAGTATTGGTTTCAATTTTATTAAGCGTTATTAGCGAAGAGCGAGAGACATTCAAAGTATCAAGGGCTGTAAGCCTAAGCCCTCCAAATTGACCGGCTAATAAATCTGCCTGCTGTGCTGTCATGCCTTTAATTGCTCCTGCTAGGCTGTTTCCTTGCCCGGTTGAATTAGCAGAAAGACTTACCCCTGTGGCTTGTTCTAATTGCTTTGCCATTTGGTCTGCGTTCATTAAAGCGGCCGCCAATCCTGCCTGAAACTTCTCTATTTCTGAAAGGTCCAAACCATTACCACTTTCGGCATCAATTGCGAACTGGTCGTATAACTTTTTTAGTGGTCCTTCAAGCGCCTGGTATTTCAGAGCATTAAGTAGAGCGCCTCTTATCAGGCTTTCGGTATCGTCTGCGAAGTCAGCCACTGAACGCTTTCCATCGGCAAAGCCTTTTACTATCGTGTCCGTTATTGATTCGGCTGTGGTACCAGTGAAGATTTGTTTTGCTTCTTCCTTGGCGTTTTCAATCAGTTGGTCAATGTCTGCACCTTCCTGCTTAAGTTTTTGTAATTGCTGGAAAAGCTTGTTTGCATTCTCTGTTAATTGCCCTGATGCAAACAATTTCTCTATGTCCTCAAACGACTTTCCGGCAAGGGAGCTTAATGTTTCTGTTACTCTTGTTTTGCGGCCAAATAACCCTACAAGTCCGAATATTGGATTAAACCCTTCTTTCTCGGTGCCTAATCCTGAAATGAAACTTTCCTTCTGTAACCGGCTCAGTATGTTTTTGTAATCTTCCTCGTTCTGCTTCTTTTGCTTATCAAGTAGCTGTTGTTCTTTTTTAAGACCTTCTATTTTGAGGTCGTTAATATTCTGCTGACTTCTGGCACGTTCCCGATATTGTAGAGATATTTCAAATTCAGATGCTAAAATTCTGCTTTGAAACTCTTCCACTTGCTTTTCAGATTCTATCCGGCTCTTTTTAGCATCACCAAACCTTTTTAATATCCCTGTCACTGCAGCAACCGCCGCCGTAGGGTCACCAGAAAAGGCTCTTACTACATTACCCGATATGCTTGCCATTTCACCCATTTGGCTAAGCGCACTACCTAGTCCTTCATTTAAAGGCGCCACTGCAGCACCAAGCTGACTTAATGAACTTCCTGTTAGGTCAATGATTTCAACAAGCTTTTTGAAGTCTTTATTTGATAGGCCGATTATGTTTCGGGTTTCATTGAGTAAACCATTGATAGAAGAAATACCTTGCTGTGCTGCACTTAGCATTTCAGGAGTAAGGAGAGTTTTTGAGCCGTCCTTTTCAATCACATAACCATCTTTTACATACTGCTTTAAGAGTTTGAGCCTTTCCTGCAATTGCTCCCGGGTCTCTCGGATTATGTCGGCATTAAGAATCTGGAATAATTTTCCCTGTCTTGCAAGGTTGTCTTTCAGATTAATGAGATCTGCATTTCTGTTTTGAACAAGTGAAGCCAACCGTCCTTTTAAATCTTCGCCCGTGAACTTACTCCGGGCTAACTGTACGTCCTTGTTATACTGGTTTTCAATCTGTAGCTTTTTATCGGCATAGGTTTGAGTAGCATTTAAAAGATTTGCGTATTCATCAAAAGCAACCTTTGTAGCTTCTTTTTCTGCTGCAACTATTTGCTCTGCATTGGCTTTTATCTTGGCAGATACGCCTACATCAAAACCCCCGCTTTCAACTTGTGCAGCAAGGCTTGCCCGCTCTGATTTCAGATAATCCAGGTAGTTGTCGAAGCCTTTCGTTTGGACGGCAAACATTTCGTTAGCTCTTTGAATGCCTATTTGCTTTTTAGCATCTTCAAACTGAGCAAAAACATCTCTTTGCTGTTCAAGACTTTTCTTATAATCCTCTGCCTCCTGTTTCAACCGTGCATTGTTGATTTCAGTTAACCGGTCTGAGCCTATTTGATTTATTTGAAGCGTGCTTATTTTAGGAACCTGTTTGTTATTCTGGTTCTTTTTATTGAATTCATCGACCTTTTTTAGAGTGAGATCGTACTTCTCATTTATTCGGTCTATTTCACTTGCTTCCTTTGTAAGTCCGCTTTGTGTTGCATCCCGGTGCAGTGCTGCTAAATCCTGTAAAATACCTTCTCTTTCGTGTAGTATCCCATTGAGCTTATTTTCTTCAACCTGTGCCGCTTTAATCTCAGCTTTGCTTTCTCCAACAATTCGTTTTCTTTCAGCCTCTAACTGGTTTATCTCCCTTTGAAATGCCTGGTATTGTTCAGCATTGGTAGATTGCTTTTGCTGATTGTCTTTCGCAGCTTTAATTAAGCCGTCAATAACAGCAACGGTGCGTTTTGAGCTTTCAGTTACTTTTTTATCACCTAACAGAATTTCTTCTACTGCACCTCCGTAAGATTTTTTTATTGCCGCAATCTGTGATTCAATCGCCGTTAACTCGTTAGAATCTGCCAAAACACCGCCACCAAAAATGAATGAAGAAGCAATATCTTTTGCTAATCCAACCCCTGTAGAACCTTTTGAGTTTGAACGCACTTCCAGTTGCCTTTGATATAACTTTTCAAGCGCTGCGTTCGCTGCCTGGGCTTTGGCTTTTCGTGAAAGTGCTTCAATGTATTGGTCAATCGCAGCCTTGCCTTCCCCTGTCTTTATTTTTTCGATGGTAAGGTTGCCAAGATATTCCGGTGAAATTTCATTAATCTTACGCATTGCCGCCGCTCGGTCCTCTTTACTCCTGGTTTCATCCAAGGCAATTTTTAAAAGGCTTTCCAGGCTTCTTTTTTCCGTATCAATGTTTTGCGCCGCTTCTAGTTGTACATCATTAACCGCCTGTTGAGCTTTGGCTGCGTCTGTAACCCTGTCTTTTAAAAGAAAGTAAGCAGAGGCTAATAAACCTACGGCTGCTGCAATAGCGCCGGCAGGTGTTGCCAGCATGCTTGCGTTAAGTAGCTTCATTGCTCTTTCACTTATAAGCATTGCCTGATAACGCAAAGTTTCAGCAAGGGTGTAGCCGTTGGTGAGGCTCGTTGTAACTATTAAGGCAGCTTTGTAAGCGCCGTAAGTAATAACTAAAACCTTAACTGCATCAATTACAGTTTGATAGTTTTCCACTAACGTAGAAACACCTGCTATGGCAGAAGAAATAACACCTTCGCTGCCCTGGCCTAACTCATTAAGCATTCTGCTAAAGGCGTCCTGTAAGTTTGATATTTGACCACCTAAAGTGGCTGAGATGGCAGCCGTTGAACCTGAAACGCCTTGCAATTGGCCTAGCCCCGCAATGTAGTCCTTGATGGCTGTGGAAGTGTTGGCAACTTCTGTAGAAACGCCTTTGAACGTGAATTTCATTAAATCCCCGTTCTTTTCCATCCTTATTCCAAATTCCTTTAAACGTTCCCCTTCGCCTTGTTGAGCATCCAGTATTGCTTCTGCCAGTTGGTTAAATCCTTTTCCTGTTGAGGCTGCCAGGTCACCAAGGCTTGACAGTTCTTCTTTAGTCGGGGTAAACCCTTGGTTAACCAGTTTTACATAAGCCTGAGCGATTTCTTGTAACTGGAAAGGCGTTTTGGCGGCATAATCAGCAATCATACCCAAAGCGCCTTTAGCAAGGTCGTTTGAGCCTAAAGAGTTGGTAAGAACTGCTTCAATCTTTTGAAACTCAGACCTTACTTCAACCATCTTCGAGATAAACCCGGTGGCTGCATTTAAAGACAAAAAACCACCTACAGCGATTGCCGCTTTAGATGCAAAACTTTCAATTTCTTTTGTCTGTGAAGTGGTGTTTTGAGTAAGCCTTTTTAAATCGGATTCCATCCGGCGAATTGCTGCACCGAATTGGCTATCGTTTATAATTGCATCCCATTCAAGAGGTCCACCGCTTACATTTAAACCCATTTTGAAAAGCCTTTTTTATTGCTTTTTCAAAAGTAGACGAGTGGTGAAGGGTGGTAAAATCAGTATGATAACACTTAGGCAGGTGTTATAAAATAGGTAACAAAGGCAGGGGAAGTGTGATAAATATTATTTGTAGGAGATAAAAGCACCACTTATCGTGCAAAGATTTAATCATCGAAATTCATACGCTTATTAATGTCGTCAATGTTCTTTCTATGCTGTTCCTTTTTAATACGGTCCTGTTCTTCTTGTTGTCTCTTTCGTGCTTGCATTTGTTCAAAGATTTCGTTAGCTGTTTCGACTGCAGACTTCAAAGTCTTTTTATGATAACGTTCAACTTCTTCGATGGTAGTACCATCTAAATAAATTTTGTTTCCATATACAGATGCAATATCACCTCTGTGCATAGAGCTAAACTCACGCGGACGGTTGAATGCATTAACAAATAAATCTATCCAAACACGATTTGGTGTTTTGTTTAGCGAAAAAGGTATTCTATACAATCCACTTCCAGGAGTTCCATCATTTCTTGGTTGCGTAACTTCATCTGTAAGAATACCTTTGATTTTAATTTTATCATCGTTAGCAATAGTAGAGCCTTGAACAGGAATTTCGGTTTGCCTTTGTTTATATTTTGATGGTACCTGTCCAATCTCAGGTGCTTTTTCTCTCACGTTAAGAATCGTTGTAATTAAGTCTTCAAAATTTTTATCAAAGTGTGTTTGATCAGATAGGTCAATAAAATATTTACCAGACATCCAAAAAGGAATTGATATTCCTTTATTTCCTGATTGAATTATTGGAATAAACTTTCGATGATTTGAAGTTTGTAAAACTTCAGCGGTCATTATATCTCCCTCATATCCAACTCCACCAATTCTTTCTTCTGATTTAATTTTATATTTTGGTGTGCAAATTATAAGCACGTAGTCATTTTCTTTCACAGACTTTTCCATAAAGTGAGGCATCTGATCGCCCGGAATTACTTCCCATTGATCTAATTTGACATCTATACCATTACTCCTTAATTCGGTAGCTAATTTTTTTACCCATTGCTTAAGAAAATCACTTTCCCAGGCATAGGAAATAAATACTTTTGGACTTGTCATGGAAAATATTTTTGATAATGATGCACTACGAATAATTGTTGTCGAAAGGGACCGTATTATTTATTCAAAGATTAAAAAATAGTTCTGATGTTCAAAGTGTTCCTGGTTTAATACAAACGTTTCCTTTATTCATCACGTTTTTTACATGTCACAACAAGCGATTTTATCGTCATTTCGAGGCCTAATAATGGCAATAGTAAGTACCCCAAGAAGTACCCAAAATAAAAAAACCATTGAAAATCAATGGTTTAAGTAGCAAAACGTAGCCCCGACAGGAATCGAACCTGTATCTAAAGTTTAGGAAACTTCTATTCTATCCATTGAACTACAGGGCCATTTAAAATCTGCGCAAAAATAATCGTTTCTTGTATTCGATTTATACCTATTTTTCCTTCAAACTATTTTTTATGAAAAAGGTATTGCTGTGCCATTTCCTGCTTTTTTGCTTTTTAATAAGCGTTATGGCGCAGGGACAAACAAAAAAACCACCCCGGCTAAATCATATTGCACTTTATGTTAAAAACCTGCAGGTTAGCACTTCGTTCTATATGAATATTGTTGGCTTAGACACCATGCCCGAGCCTTTTCACGATGGCAGACATACCTGGTATCCTATTGGCGACCACAGCCAGTTGCACTTGATACAAGGTGCTAAAGAAATAACCCAGCACGATAAAAACGCACATTTATGCTTTACGGTCAATTCAGTTGATGAATTTGTAAAAGGGCTTGTAAAAGCCAAAGTACCGTACGAGAACTGGGCCGGGCAAAGCAGCGCCATTACAACACGTATAGATGGTGTAAAACAGGTTTATTTCCAGGACCCCGACAATTACTGGGTCGAAATCAATGATGATAAGTATTAACAACACGTCGCGCTTTCTGCTGCAAATCCCTCTTATCTTTGCGGCCCAATTTTATAAAAATGAAGTTTTATAACCTGCTGATAAAGTACCGCTTTTATTTAAGTATCCTCGCCTTAGTTCTTGCAATCATTGTTAATATAACTGCCGGCTTTTGGGCATCTTTTATACTGTATTTTGTTGGTGTAATCGGTTTGGCAAGTCATTTCTTTATTGGCCCTATGCGCTTGATACAGGAACCAATGGAACAGGGAAATATGGAAGAAGTTCAGAAAATAATGAACACGATTTGGTTTCCCAATTTGCTGTACAAACCCATCCGCTCCACCTATTATACCCTGAAAGGTAATATTGCAATGATGAACCAGGACTTTGATTCTGCTGAAAAGCACATGAAAAAAAGCCTTGACCTTGGTTCGCCTATGGCTGAAGCAGAAGGAGCCAATAAATTACAATTAGGTATGATGGCGCTGCAAAAAGGAGACATGAAAGCAGGTGAAAGCTATATTCGCCAGGCAATTCGCGCAGGAATATCTGATAAAGAAAGCCAGGCAGTAGCGTTTTTAAGTATGTGCCAGATTTTTATGAACAAAAGAGAGTTCAGGGCGGCGAAAGATTACTTCCGTAAGGCGAAAGCGTTAAAGCCTACAACCAAACAAGTTGTTGACCAGATTAAGGAGATTGAAAAATATATTTCACGGATGCCCGGCTAAGCTCAATCAGGCTTAACAACCTTTAGATTGTCTTTTAGTTCTTCGAATGTTTTTTTATATTCTGCCGGTACTTTTTCAAAGTCAATCGAAAAAGTACCGGCATTATTCATTATTTGGTAAGTAGTTCCATCGCGCATCGTTACGGGCGAATCATCTTCTACTTTTATAATCTCAATAAGTTTACGGGTTTCCTCTTCGCTCCAATCCACCTCTTTTTCTGCCTTTTTTGTTATTGGCAAAATTCCCCCTGTTCTAAAAAGTGTAATTTTCATAATTGCCGTTTTAAACTTTTGCAGCCGCCCATCCGTCTTTCACTGCCTTAATTTCAAGGCTTTTTGCCCCAAACAATTCAGCAGCCTTTTTTATTGTAAGCTTTTTTAAATCAGCAAATGTTGCATTTTGCTTTACCGCAATCGTATCAGTTATTGCTGCATACCATATTTTTCCCGCTTTCTCCCAGGCAAATCCTCCCATGTTAAAAGCAGCAACATAAAAAGCAAAATTAGGAATGCCCGAATTATAATGAACACCACCCCAATCGCCGGCAGCCGTATCAGGAAGTTTTAAAAAATTATCCATTGTAGCAGGTTGAGGGTCATCACCTAGCTCGGGGTGGTTTAAATAAGCCTTCCCCGGTTCCTTTAGGCTGCGTATTGCATACTCGGCACCTTTCAAAACATTTTCACCAATAAGCCAGTTCGATTGTTTAACGTCCTGGTTTAAGGCGCGTTGCTTTATTAAAATACCAAATACATCCGAAAACGATTCATTCAACGCACCCGACTGTAAATGATATTCAAGGTTCGATTCAAACTGGGTTATCCCGTGAGTAAGTTCATGACCGATAATATCAATATCGGCCGTAAAACTTCCAAATAATGTTCCGTCGCCATCACCAAAAATCATTCTTCTGCCATCCCAGAAAGCGTTGTTGTATTTCTTATCGTAATGCACATACTGCTGAATAATCATCCCCAGGTTGTCGATGGAATTACGACCAAACAGGTCGTAATACAAATGCCATGTTGCCTCCGCACCTTTTATTACATTTTTGGCATCTTTGTCGGCAGGAAGCTTAATAACACCACCACCCCAAATAAGTTGCGCCGCAGCCAGGCTGGTAGATTTTTTACAGTTATATACTTCAATTTTAGGCGTAGGTATTTTTGCCTTTTTTTTAGAAACAGCACCTAAAATTGCTTTCTCTTTTAAATTCGTATCCTTAAAAAAGTCGCGGTCGCTTCGAAAACGAAAACTTCGAAACTTTGTGTTAATCGCATTTTTTGAGATTTCGCTATCTCCCGACTCAGTCAGTTTATCGTTCAGGTAAGGAGGAATGATACATTGAACGGGAGAAAAATGACTGTTACACATACAAGGTAGTTTTGGTAAAATTTTCAGGAAGTGTACCAAAAGATACTACCGAAAAACAACGAATCAAAGCTTTAAAGGGCTTAAACTGCTGGTTTAATTTGTACAACAAATGAAGGATTATTTAAATAACGAGAGTACCGGCAGTTGTTCTTTGTTGAGTCATCGTTGCGTCGCAATCACTTCATCGGCAAATCTTTTGGCATCTTTTTCCGCCCGGTTTTATAACACAAATACGGTTGTTGCATGAATAACGTATTCTTCCCGATACTTACGTCATTATTCCAAATCGTTCCTCAACTATTTTGTACCTGTAATCAAATATTGTTTTTAGCTGCTGTTTTACCAACAGGGTGTTGGCTATATCTCCAATAAACCAAAAAGGAATCTTGTAATGAACAATATCAGTCATTTCAACACCGCCCCTAATTTCCCTAAAGTGATGCTGGTGGTGCCAAAGGCTGTACGGACCAAAACGTTGTTCATCAACAAAGTATTTACCTTCTTCAACATGCGTTATTTCTGTCATCCAATACAATGGAATACCCAATACCGGCTTTACGGTATATTCAATTATTTGTCCGGCGTACATCTCGTTGCCCTGGTGCTTGCTTTTTATCACAAAACCTAAATGACCGGGAGTAATATATTTCAGGTTATCGGGCCTGCTAAAAAAATCCCACGCTTGTTCAAGCGGTATCGGAAGTTTTTGCACCGCTTTTAATGAATATACTTTCGACATAACAATGCTTTGCACAACTAACGTTACAATAAAATAAAGGTTTAAAAATTGTTTACAGCACGATTTACGGAAGCGTAATTGTGTTGGCATAACGGCCGAAAAGCATTCAAAAAAGTACAAGTGTGCGACGCAACGAAAGACGACTATTTTCCAACAGCCGACCACCAAAAAATTTTTCTTACCTGATTTTATTAAAAAGATTGTTTTACCTACCAATAAACAACGGGCAAGGTTTGATTTTCGAATTCCTAAAAATCATATAAATCGTTTAAATACAGGCAGCTAACAAATAATTGCTGTTAAGTTTGCAGCGAACAGTAAATAGTAATGACAAAAACCTCCTCGTTATATTCCTATCTTTTTATTCTTATAACCGGCATTGTATTTTTTGGAAGCAGTATAGGTTGTGCAAACATAATTCCACCCACAGGAGGGCCCAGGGATAGTCTGCCACCCGTTTTAATGACTGCCGCCCCAAGAGACTCTGCCACTAATTTTACCGGCGACCGTATTGTATTAAACTTCGATGAATTTGTAGATGTTCAGAACACTTTTGAAAATGTACTGGTTTCGCCAACGCCCAATAATATCCCGGTCATTAATTACCACTTCAGAACGGTAACGATAAAAATAAAAGACACGCTGGAGCCCAACACTACTTACTCCATCAACTTTGGCAACTCGATTAAAGATGTTAATGAAGGCAATATTCTAAAAAATTTCACTTACGTTTTTTCAACCGGCAGAACGCTTGACCAAAACACTTTTTCGGGCAAAGTAATACTGGCTGAAACGGGCAAAGTTGACAGTACTTTACTAGTTGTGCTGCATAGGAATTTAGACGACAGCGCCGTAGTAAAAGAAAAACCTCGTTTTATTGCAAAACTAGATGGACAAGGTAATTTTGAATTCAGGAATTTACCCGAAGGCATCTTTGCTCTTTACGCCATCCCTAACGAATTTTCGCGCCGCTACGACGATACCACAAAGCCTTTTGCCTTTGCCGATAAACCAATAAGCACCACCGATAATACCCCGGTTACCTTATTGGCTTATACTTTGCCTAAACGCGACACTGCCCGCCCGGCTAATAAAACTGCTGCGCCCGAAAGCGGAAAAAAAGGTGACAAGGATAAAGCGCTCCGGTTTCAGGCAAACTTCGACGGGCGTAAGCAAGACCTTTTAGACAGCCTGAAACTTACTTTTAACAGGGAGATAAAAACGTTTGATACGTCAAAAATAAAACTGGCCGACAAAGCCTTTAGACCGGTAGGTAATTATAAAATTATTGCCGATACAAATAACACGCGCTTTACCATTATTCACAATTGGCCCGCCAATACCGATTTTAATTTAATAATTGACAAAACTGCCTTTGCCGACACTGCAGGTATTATGCTTGCAAAAAATGATACGCTTGAATTTACTACCAAGCAAAATGAAGATTATGGAACTGTCCGGCTTCGATTTAGAAACCTGGACCTGGCGAAAAATCCTGTATTGCAAATTGTTTCAAACGAAGCAATTATTGAATCAATTCCACTTACGCAACGCGAATGGAACCGCAAATTGTTTAATCCCGGGGAATATGAACTGCGTATTCTTTACGATAATAATAAGAATGGAATTTGGGATCCCGGTAAATTTTTTGGAACACGTGTTCAGCCCGAAACGGTGATTACCCTAAGTAAAAAATTAGCGGTACGAGCTAATTGGGACAATGAAAATGACATAGCATTATAAGCGGTCTTCAGGTTTCAGATAATCGCTCTAATCAATAAGTCATTAAAGCATCGCTTCAACTTTAACTTTCAAAAAGTGTTTTAGTATAACGCCCTTTCACCATCTGTCAGCAGTCGTTGTTACTTTTGCAAAATGCAACTTCCCTCGTCTTTATTAGAAAATGCGGTTAATGAATTTTCGAAGCTGCCCGGCATTGGAAAGAAAACCGCCCTGCGTTTGGTGTTACATTTATTAAAGCAGGACGTTGGAGAAGTGCTTCAATTTGGAGACACACTTGCCCGCATGCGGCAGGAAATCAAGTTTTGCCAACGCTGCTCAAATATAAGCGACGCCGATATTTGCTCTATTTGTGCAAACAGCTCGCGCAATCAAAATCTTATTTGTGTAGTCGAAAATATTCGCGACGTAATTGCTATTGAGAGCACGCAACAATTTAATGGAACCTATCATGTTCTTGGCGGCGTTATTTCACCTTTAGACGGTGTTGGCCCCGACCAGCTTAGTATTGAACCTCTTATTAACCGCATTGTAAAGGAAGAAACTGAGGAATTGATTTTTGCCCTTAATCCCAACATCCAGGGTGATACCACTATCTATTATATTCAAAAGAAGATACAACACTCCAGTTGTAAGGTTACTACAATTGCACGGGGTATAGCCTTTGGCGGCGAGTTGGAATATGCCGACGAAATGACTCTTGCCCGTAGTATCAGCAACCGTTTGCCAGTTGGTCAATACGTAAAATAAGCCTTTAACTGTTCTTTTTCGGGTTAAGTTCTTGTTTTTCCTTATTCAGCCGAAAGTGTTTCAACCGGCATTACCGGCACTCGTATCTTGAGGCAGGAAAACACGCTATCATGAATAAGAAACTTAAAATCTTCCTTATAGCCATACTCGTTTTTATTGTGTGTGGAGCGGCCGTTGCTTACGTAATATGGAACAAGCCTCAACGAAATGTTGAGAATGAAAAAGGCATAGAAGTAACTTCTGCGCAACTGGTAAACGACTACCAGGCAAATGAGGCAACGGCAAATGCAAAATACCTTGATAAGGCTATCCAGGTTACAGGAACCATTGCGGAAATAAAGAACAACCAGGATGGTAACTCCACTATTACACTTGCCTCTGATGATGCATTTACAGGCGTATTCTGTACTTTAAAGCAAAACACAACAAATTTGAATTCAGGCGCTTCTGTTACTATAAAAGGAATCTGCAGCGGCATGTTAACCGATGTTCGCTTAAGAGAAGCCGTTATAGTAAAATAATCGTACGCAATCCTAATCTATGCAAAAACAGATAGTGATAGCAGTAATGCTGACGGCTGTACTGTATGCCTGTAAACACGAAGTTATTGGTGTAACAGGTAACACAAAACTTACAGACAGTACCGGTACCGGTGGCCCAACTCCTGGCGGCTTCGATACAGGCGGCAGCAACAGTCTTGTTTGCTTTGAAGCGGAAATACTTCCCATATTCACCAGCAACTGCGCAAAAAGCGGCTGTCACGATGTTGTAACTCACCAGAAAGATTATGTGTTCCAGGATTACAACGGCATCATGAAAGGCATCAGGCCGGGAAAGCCTGAAAACAGTGTAATCTATAAAATGATTGGGGAAGAAGATGACCCCCGCAAACGGATGCCACTTAATCAACCGCAGCTTTCTCAAACCCAGCTTTTTACAATCCGGAAATGGATATTGGAAGGCGCTCAAAATACAACCAATTGCTCCACCGGCTGCAATACAAATGTTTTCACTTATTCAGGCGCCGTTAAATCTATTATCGAAACCTATTGCAAAGGCTGCCACAGCGAGCCCGCTACTGCCACCAAACCAAACTTTTCTGATTACCAGGGAGTAAAAGCTGTCGCTCAGTTAAACGGGCGGCTATTAGGAGCAATTAATCACCTGGCTGGTTTTAAGCCAATGCCACAAACAGGTCCCAAACTTAACGATTGCAAAATTGAACAAATAACAAAATGGATACAGGCCGGAGCTTATATTTGAGCAGCGTTGGCAAAACTTGATTTCCTGCCGCATGCGGGCAAGTGTGTCTCCAAATTGAAGCACTTCTCCAACGTCCTGCTTT
>Ga0115847_100088_pt1 | contig 19960 bp, 10 predicted proteins | sample InSIn5SAF170_FD_83861 | JGI IMG/M metagenome (GOLD analysis project Ga0115847, IMG submission 83861)
CCTTGTTACCCTCTTTGAAGATAAATTTGCCGGCTAACAAGGAAGGTTGAGCAGGGCTTGCAGCATCTGTAAACTCTCCTTTGTCGTCCACCGTAGTAGCCTTTCATCAAAATATCTCGCCGCACTTTTCTATACATATTGCAAGCATCAAAGATGATATGAACGAAGCTCTAAAGGCGATTAAGTCGACCCTGCGACTACCAAGCTCGAAGTTTCCTCCTAGGCCGCCACCTGAAGCCCTTGCTCGATACGTATCACGATGCGATGACCTCTATACCTGGCAGCTTCGAGAGAGGCCGGCCAACACTCACGAAACATTCACGTTACACGATGGACCGCCGTACGCCAACGGTGATCTACACGTTGGTCATGCGCTGAACAAAATCACAAAGGACATCATCTGTCGGACGAAGCTTGCCGAAGGAAAGCGTGTCAACTTCGTTCCGGGTTGGGACTGCCATGGTCTCCCCATCGAGCTCAAAGCCTTCGAGAAATATGGCTGGGAGAGAGGCTCCGGGGTTGACCCTGTCAAAGTCAGAGGTGCAGCAAGAGGCTTCGCAGCGAAAGCGGTGGAGAAGCAGATGAAGGGCTTCCGGTCATGGGGAATCATGGCTGATTGGGACAACCATTGGAAGACCATGGACAAGGATTTTGAGCTGAGGCAGCTTGCGGTATTCAAGGCTATGGCTGAGCATGGGCTCATTATCAGAAGACACAAGCCTGTATATTGGTCCCCATCCACTCAGACTGCGCTTGCGGAAGCAGAGATAGAAAGAGATGAACATACATCAACAGCCGCGTTGGTCAAGTTCCGAATACCTGCTGTGATTGGAGGCTCTGCTGAGCCTGTTCATGCTGTCATCTGGACAACCACGCCCTGGACCTTGCCTGCGAATCAAGCAATAGCCATACATAGAGACCTCAAATATCTCCTTGTGCGGTCGAAAACGCATGGCAACCTCGTTGTGGCACAGTCACGTTTGATGTATCTCAACGAGCAGCTTGACGAGGCAGTCGAGGTCCTGAAAGTATTGAAGTCGGAAGATTTGTTGGAATGCACCTACTCAGGCTTGTCACAGTTCGGTGAAGAGGCTCTCAACAGGCCCATAATCCACGCTGATTTTGTCACGGCTGACGAGGGTACTGGTCTAGTCCACTGTGCACCTGGTCATGGCGGTGACGATTTTGATGCCTTACAGGACCTGATTAAAGCTGGGCGAGTCATAATCAAGACGCCGGTGGACGACAAAGGAGAGTTTACAGATGCTGCAAGCCCTGCTCAACCTTCCTTGTTAGCCGGCAAATTTATCTTCAAAGAGGGTAACAAGGCTGTGCTCGACCTCCTGCGCTCAGAAAAGGCTTTGATCACGAGCTACGACTTCAAGCACAAGTATCCAATTGATTGGAGGACGAAACAACCTATCATGATCAGGGCCACGGCACAGTGGTTTGCGGATATCTCAAATATCAAAAAACATGTCATCAAGTCGCTAGACAATGTCACTTTCCGGCCGGAGTCAGGCAAGTCACGGTTGAAGAGTTTCGTGGAGAACAGAAGCGAATGGTGCATCTCTCGGCAACGTGCTTGGGGTGTGCCCATACCCGCGATCTACCACAAGGATACGAATGAAGCAGTTCTCACCGGACAAAGCATCGATCATATCATCAACGTGATCAAAGAACGTGGCATCGATCATTGGTGGTCGAATGCTCCTGATGATCCTGCCTGGGTTATGCCGAGTCTGGCTGCAGGTGACTATGTTCGGGGCAAAGATACCATGGATGTCTGGTTCGACAGCGGCTCGAGCTGGTCGCTCATGTCAGAGCTGAATGGTCAATTGCCACAAAATAAAGCACTCGCAGACGTGTATCTCGAGGGTAGCGATCAACATCGAGGTTGGTTTCAGTCCAGCATCCTGACCAATATTGCCTATCAAAAAGCAACGAAAGTCACAGCCCTGGCTGATGCACCATTTAAACAGCTCGTGACGCACGGTTTTACGCTTGACGCAGAAGGCAAGAAGATGAGCAAGTCTATCGGCAACGTGGTCAATCCGGAGCAAATCATCACAGGGCTGGCCCCTCAACCGGCCAAGGCTTCAAAGAAGGGACGGGTCCTGCACCCACTTGGACCAGACGCACTCAGATTGTGGGCTGCGACAGGTGATTGGACCACGGATGTCGTGATCAGCGAAAAGGTTGTCAGCAATGTACACAAATCTCTTGACAAATATCGTGTTACTATGAAGGTGTTGCTTGGTATGCTCTCGGATTTCAATCCCAAGTACAGGATCGAAGACGAGCAAATCGGCGGCCGTTGGCATGAGGTGCACCAGCTTGCATTGCATCAGTTGTATTTGGTTGTCAAAGAAGTGCGGATGGCGATGGAAAATTACGAGTTTCACAAAGCTCTTGCCGCTATCAACGAGTGGCTCGCAAGGGATCTTTCCGCCTTCTACCTCGAATCGGTCAAGGATAATATCTATTGCAGCAGCCCCGATGACCTGAATCGACAGATGAGCCAGACGGTGTTATATCATATCTTTTGCCAATTTCAACACATGCTAGGTCCTATAACTCCTTTGCTCGTCGAAGAGACTTACGAGTTCACGCCTGAGGCAATCAAAGAAGAGGCGGGCCATCCGTTGAAGCGTGTCTGGCATCCTGTTCCGACCGTATGGAACAATGGAAAGCTAGCTCCGCAGATCGACAACATTAGAGCCATCAACTCTGCTGTTAAAGCTGCGCAAGAAGAGGCTCGTGCAGACAAGCTAATGGGTCAGTCTCTAGCTTGCGAAGTTGTCATCGCGCTGGAATATGAGAGCTCACTCCTGGAGCTCAGTATGGATTTCTGGCGTGAACTTCTAGTTGTCTCTGAAGCTTCCTGGTCTGTCGACGACAGTCTGGCGACACAGGCAATCAGCCAACTTTCAAAGACGCATACCGAGGAAGAGCGCGAGATCGTTCGTGCCGCGTGTGCAATGCAATTCCAAGCGTCAGATGAAGGACACGATGACCCTCAAGGAACCAAGAAATTATGGACGCGTTGTCGGGAAGTGGAGCACCCTGCCCGCAAAGGAGAGATTATGGCTTGTGTATATGTCACGAGTCCGGCGCAGGAGAAATGTGCTCGTTGCTGGCGGTACGTTGCTGCTGACGCAGGTGCAGAAGATATACCGCCGTTGTGCACTAGATGTGTCGATGTAATTACGGGTCAGACTATAAAGGAGGTACAAGAGCCCACGAGTCTGCTTTCAAGACTGTTTGAGAGGCTAAGGGATTCATGAGTCGGCCAGTATAGGCCCGTACGCGTGGGCAAAAACCATCCCATCTCTTTTGGCAGATCACCACCTGAAGCCCGTTAATGCGCGTTAGAGAGGCCGACACGACCCAACCGGCTGAAGGTCTCCACAAAGAGGCAACTGGGTCCGTCGGCGGCTTGCTGTTTCTTCGGTGCGAAGGGGGAGCGCCAAGCGATGGCTGTAATTTGAGAACAACAATGTATATTAATTACTCCAGCATTTCCTGTTACTTGCAGCAGTCTAGCTTCGAAAGTTTTTGTGGTGCGCCACGCAAGTCCCTCGCATCGAGATCGGCTCGGCGCATTGTCCTCCGACTCAGCAGCAGCTTCCCCACGATTAACCGTATCCTACTCCATGCCCTCTTCTACTAATACAACAATTCAGTCTTTGGCAGAAACTCAAACGCAAGCATGGCATACTCAGGCCGACTCGCAATTATAGCAGGCGGTCTAGGTAAATATCTCTGCGTCGTCGGCTACAGGACATCCAACGTTAACAGTACCCTTATCCAGGCGGCCTCGGCAGCACAATAGCTCAAAATCTTCGTTCGAAAGGCGCGACTCTAGCCCTCCTCTACGCTCCCTTCGAAGCATCGCGGCGCGACACAGTGCTAAGCTCAACCTTCAACAGCACATCGCCCGAGCATGTCACTACCGTCGAATGCGAGATCACCGACGAAGCCTCCGTCTCTTCAGCCTTCACGTCCATAGCCGATTACGCCAAGTCTTCCAGCACATTTCCGTCTATCCTGATCAACGCCGCAGGTTACGTCTCCGTCCAGCCCCTAGCTGAGACATCAGCCGAGGAAGCGCGGAAGAACATCCTTCCCAACCTCCTGGGTCCGATGTTTTGCTCGCAGGCTCTTCACAAGCTCTACACTACCACATCACCCACAGCCGGCAACGACAAACCACCAGGCAGAATATTATCGATCTCGTCTCAAGCAGCACACGTCGCACTGGACGGACACGCCGCGTACTGCGCCTCCAAGGCTGGTCTCAATGCGCTCACACGTTCGATGGCGCTCGAGTGGGGACCGCTCGGTATCACAGCTAATACTGTATCGCCAACCGTTGTCTTGACCGAACTGGGCAAGAAAGCGTGGGCTGATGCGGAGAAGAAGGAGAAGATGGAGAGCATGATTCCTACGGGACGCTTTGCGGTGCCGGAGGAAGTAGCTGGAGCCATTGATTACCTAATTAGTGACGGTGCAAGTATGATTAACGGGGCGGATCTGAGGATCGATGGAGGTTTCACGATCCGATAACACGATAAATGGATATCGGAGCTGGAAGTTTCCGTTCCTGCGCTTGCTCTAATCGTATTCCAATCCTTGGCTTGTGTCATGACCGTTCAAGCTAATTGTCTCACATCATGACTTCGCAGGCCAGTCATGGCACTGACCCTGGTCGATCTCTGCCCGCATAAATACCTTCTTCCGCCTGGATGATACACAGGATATTAACTGTTCGCGACATACTAGCAAGAGATTGTTGGAAGCAGAGCGTTCCGCCCAAACCCAGTGTATGGCAACGGGCACTCTCTCAACGGCCTGACGCCTCTTAGCCCGAGTAAATGCTCGATCAATAAGTCAAATTTCGCAAAGACATCGCCGCCGGCTAACGTGTGCCCGTTATTGTTGATGGTTGCGGACTTCGATGAACGCAAGACGCTGACGGATAGCTCGCAGTGGTTGCATTTCGCGGTGAAGAGAGCTGGGCACGTCAGCGCAGGTTGCGAGGCGGGTAAATTATTAGTGGGTGTTTGGAGATCTAATGTCCGGCTTGAGGTTCGTTACGTATCGGCCAGATTATTTCATAGGCATGCACATTGCAAATGAAGAACGAGTAAATGAAAGACGCGGAAGCAGAAACTAAGAGGTGTAGACGGCAGTCGATCCCTTGTTAGAACTAGTCTTGTTCGTCCAAGACAGCGTTGCCAAAACCGCTGGGTTGGAAGCCCATGCCGACCAGGCCTCCTTGGGTGAACATATCTCCATCTCCTTCTTCACCCTGGCCTTGAGCTTGGGCGCCTTCTTCTTCAACTTCAAGGTCGACCATGAGATGCCTGATCTCGGCAAGTCTTGTTTGAAATTTCTCAATCATGTCTTCTGTTGTCTCCCCTTCTCCAGGCTGGAATGCCTTATCTGGGCTATTCCCTCGACCCTCGATCCTCAGCATGAGATGTTGCTCGTCTGGGTGTTGTTGTTCTGCGTTCATGGTTGGAGCATCTGAGATGCTTGTTCGTAGAACCTGCCAATCTGCTGAGAGGGACTGCGCGGATGCCACGGTGTAGGGGTAGGCTTTGGTCAACGCCTGGGCTGTTTCGACTGAGCTTGGGCTAGGACTGGGCAGACGGTCAGATAGTTGTTGCTGCGAGCTTGGACCTGCGCAAGATGAAGGCTGGACATCAAGTATCAAGTAATGTTCTCTGATGCCTGTCCGCGGTGGCGGAAGCCTAGGCTCTGGGTCGTCCACATCTTGACCTTGTTCCAGCTCTTGCGATGGAGAACCGTCCGAGTTCTGCTCTAGACTTCTGCAAGCGGCCTCTGTGATGATATCTGGCTCGTCGTCCGCAAAGATGTAGTGCACGCTTGGATGGTAGTGCTCGTTCGTCACGGTATCTTCTATCAAGGTGAAGAACGGCTGAAAGGGCTGTTGTGGCTGCGCCGCAGTTTGGTATGATGCCGAGTCATCATAGAGTGCTGCTTCGTCATCATCATCGTCTTCGTAGTCGAGGTTTTGGTTCGGAGGCGAGTGAGGCAGGAAGTGATGCTGCGTGGCTTCGGAAGCGAAATGTGTTGTCGGACCGGTACTCGGAGCATTGGATGACGGGTTACGGATGGCGCCGGTATTGCTTGTTCTTCGCAGTGACGATTTTGATGGTGAATTCGATACCTGTTTGTCGTGGTGAATGGGTAGGGACATTGTCCAGCAATCCTGATACTACATGATTGCGCTGATCTATGATGGGTGGAACAGATGTGGTCTATCGCGTGTCGGGTAGGCGACCGAGCCATGCATTGCCTGCAGCCTTGCAGATAGCTAGCCACGTGCCGTGAGTGGATGCAAGGCTACATCGAGGGTCCCCGGGTCGCCTCTGCAAGTCGAAAGTTTGCCTCAAAGCTGCATGCGCACTGTTAAAATTCCCCGGCCCGATATCATCATTGACCTCGTGTTCCGTGCAGGTTCGTATTCGTGAGGTGAAGGCTGTCTAGGAAGATTCGGCGTCACTCAAGTGCCTTATGCCTGCTGTGCCTCCTGAGGCGGCAGAGCTTCGCCGTCTTCACCTTGCTTCCATTCAAATTCTGGTTGTCAATTAGCATCAGATTCGCAGGAGCTGCTCGTTTACTCACTTTGCCGGCACATTGGACATAGTCCTTTCGATGAGTCTTGCTGAATCCAGGTCAGGAGGCAATGCATATGAAATGAATGACCACATTTTCCCATCACTTCCCACCATCAGTATCGGTTTCTAACTCAGATGAAGTGACTTACAAAGCGTGCAATCGTCGCCAGGAAACTTGCAGGTTGGGCATGTTCCATCAAACTGGACTCGACAGATGCCACACACCTCATCTTCCGGCATGTCCCATCTCCATGTCGCTACCGCATGCCACGTCTTAATTTTGACCTTCATCCTGCCTCATGAAGGAGTCGCAACTTGTGAATATAGTTGTAAGGAATTACTTTCAACTTGAAGAGCGACGTGCATCGCCTCAGTAGGTGCTCTGCTTGCACGCGTCTCGGGGGCAAACACGACCGCGACTCACGGCACGTGACGGAAGAAGCCTGCCGATCATTGCACCTTGGCCAGGGATATTTGTATTCACCTCGCAGACCTCTGAAGTACTGTCATGGGTGTGACAGAGCTGAACGGTATGGTCTACCTGTGCAAGGAACATGTCATCCCACCTGCTGTCTAATTTCGCTTTTAAGTTGATGCAGCTATGATCGACCACTGAGCGCAATATATCATATGTCAGCCGAATGGCAGTTTATCTCCACAATCAAGTTTAGCTTGCGATAGCTTCATCTGCATGTGGTGACTGTCGCGCCCTCACTTTCCTGCCCGCCTCTTGCTTCCTGTCGTGCGAGGTCAATCAGCCCCCAATCCAAGGCCGCTACTAACTTGCTCTCGATGATGGAAAGTCCTTGACCATCTCTACGGGAGCCATGGCCCTGAGAAGTCTCTTTACACGAAGTTCGGCCAGACCTGTTTCTGTCCAGTCGTGGCATATGTCAGTGCAACGCAGAGGGTACGCCCTCTCCTCGTATGTGGTCACGCCGAACGAAGTCAATGACGCCTTAAAGAAAAACGCGCCAACATCCATCTCATCCGACCCGAGAGTGATACCAATATGCGCAGCTTGGTTCATGCCAAATGATCCTCAAGGACGAACGGGCATAGAGGTCTTCAAGAAGAAAAGAATACCTTCGGCACGGTTCTTTGATATAGACGCAGTCAAAGATCATGAGTCCAAGTACCCTCACATGCTACCGACATGCGAAGGATTCGCCGAAGCAATGAGCAGGATGGGAGTGCGAAAGGAAGACGAACTAGTGGTGTATGACACTGAAGAGCTGGGCCTTTTTTCTGCGCCACGGGTAGCATGGACTATGCGCGTCTATGGACATCCGCGAGTACACATATTGAATAACTTTAAGTTATGGGTGCAGGAAGGACTACCAGTCGAGGAGGGTCCGCCCATGGTTCCCAACATCACGGATTATCCCCTCCCAAGCTATAACACCGACATGGTGGTGAAATTTGCGGAGATGAAGACGATCGGATACGATCACGGCAAGGAAGGCGCAGAAGAGATACAAATTCTCGACGCGAGATCAAAAGGACGCTGGGAGGGTCTCGAACCCGAGCCACGACCAGGTCTAAAGTCAGGCCACATGCCAGGCTCAACAAGTGTGCCTTTTCAAGAGTTGCTCGACCCGGAGACGAAGACGTTGCTGCCCCCGGAAAAGCTGAAGGAGATATTCGAATCAAAAGGGCTGGATCCGGAGAAGCCCCTGATTACTTCTTGCGGTACAGGCGTTACAGCTGCTATCATTGAGTTGGCACTGAAGCAATCGAAGTTTGGCAGCGACGATGATAGGAGGCTATATGATGGGTCCTGGACAGAATGGGCTTCTCGAGTGAGCGATACCAGTGGCTTGATCAAGACGACGACGAGGGCGTAGCAGATGTGAGGCAATGGCGGAAATGTATGCCCCACTCAGGACTCGAGTCACGGGGCACCTTTCAGTGATAATCTTCCACAATCATGTAACTTGATGCTGAACCCGTGTCGACGGCGTCCGACAAAGTGTTACGTAGTTACCACGTTGACATGACGCTGAGCTTGTTTGCTGTGGCGGGCGCAATAGAGCGGGAACGCGTGAGATCTGTTTGCGGGCAAAAAGTGGTTTGTGTCTTTCCTCCGCATCTCCACATCTGAAGCGCCGTCCTCGATTGTCACTTTCCTGCGCAAATGTCGACTCACCGAATTTGCATATACTCCTTGCAATACTGAATGTCTTTCACCATTTCTCGTCACATGTTGTCGCCGTCAGCGTGCGACTGTTGAATGCCAGGCACAATGTCAATCTCGCAACTCACTGCAACGACAAACAGCCCAACCTCTTTCCGTGAGCATCCCTACGACCTGCTTGCTTCCTTCCTCTGCTCTGCTGTCCTGCCAAACACGTTCAGGAACGGATATCATTGCCGGCGCGTGAGTGATCGATGGCTGACTTTGCACAGCGGTAGCACAGAGCTACTCGAAGACCTGAAAAGCGCATCAATGTTCCAGTAACCCAAACTCCCACCCCTACAGATTGCCCACTCCCAAATCGTGACATGAACATGTCCAACCAGAATACTTTCCACTGCATTGTGGACGATACCGCCCTCACTACAAACCTCGACGAGGTCGGGCCATGGGTGCAAAATGGCACGGTCAACTTAGTGGTACCCCTCTACAGTAAGAGCGATGTACACAGGCACGACAGGACAAAAATTGACGTTCCCAGCTCTCGAGCGATTACACCTCTTGAAGAAAGATGCATCTCAGCTCGGCCAGAATGCGCGCAAAGCTTTGAAGTTTCTTGATCAAACTGCCGATCTTTCCCATAGTCCCGTGGTGATCCAGGGTCTGGAAGACCAGTACACAGAATGGGCCGATGTTGAAAGCCATTACACCAATTCCATCATTCGCAGCGACGGGCCAGAACACGTGGTCAGCGGAGAGACTACTAGTGTCTCGAAGGATACCGAAGAATCAGCCCACGTTGAGGTATCTCCAGAGAAGCTGCTCAACGACCTGAGTCTTTCCTCTGATGACTTGAAGACCTCGCCCATGTCAACTCCGCCTCTTTCGCCGGTCACATCAGAGCCGCAAAGCACAAAGACGAGCCCCGAAGTTCCATGCGCTACCATGTCAAGAATGCACGATGCCACGCCAGTGCCTCCGACCCTCAAATCTCTTATCAACTACGTGGTTTGGTATACATATGAAGGTCAGAAAGAGACTACTGACAAGAATCTCCTCTTCGTGACCAACTCTGCAGATGCCGCACAAATCGCCAAGGACTTCGGTGTTGTGCCAAAGACCATTCATCAGCTGCGAGCAAGCATTTCAACCGGCGTCGAGCAGCCCGAGCAAAGCACTCCGTCTCAACACAAGAAGAAGAACTCGCACCGCACGATGAGCTTCAAGCATGACTCCGAGCCAAAGACTCTCTTCCGCTACGATGAAGGTTCGAGCGAGGATGAAGAACTCGTCTTCAAGCCACGCACAAAGGAGGCTCCTCGACCCAACTCTTCCGGACGTGGCGGACCGAACAATGGCATCAGGGGACGAGGTGCTGTACACTCGCCATCGAACTCAGTCAATGCCACGGCCTCGCCCAAACCACAAGTGCCTGTTGAGGAAATTGACCCAGACTCCTTCGATCGTGGAACTTTCGCTCGAGGCAATACACCTCTCGCTAACGTGGGGAATCAGTACGGTCCATCGAACAACAATACTATCAACCGCGGAGGTCAGCGCAACTTCAGCTCGCCCATGCCACGAGGCGGCGCCGGCTATCGAGGAAATACGTTCCGTGGCCGGGGCAGAGGTAGACTGTTCGTGCCATGATCTCATGGTGAGACTGCAACGGTCGTCAAAGACGAACCGCTGCCAAAACATTTTCCATCAATACAGACCAAGGGCAACCTGCACCTAATGTCAACCTACCTAGTCCACTTCTCTAAGTCATAGTTGCTACTGGATAAGTACAGTAGCCCGCATACAATGCGAACGGCCTTTTGCAGCAGCAGCAACGACGGATTGGCCAGCAGCAGGCCAGGATGCACGTATCACCGAACGTCTTCGAACGCGAGGCGACCTAACGATCGACTCTGAGTGCCACGCACGCCTTCTACAGGGTACACGTGCTACTGCACCACCACCACGTAACGTAGCAACGAGCAAGTAATGGCGCGCAATGAGAGAAGAAAGGGGTTCAGGATTATGGTGCGACACTGAGCACACGTAAGCTCAACATGGACAAACACGCTACCTAAGCTTTGTAGGAGGCCAGTACAGGCGTGTTAGGAACGGGAAGGATATAATATTTTAGCCACAGTCTCTCATTGACATTTCTACCACTCCTCGATTATGATTTTGCAAGAATGATAGTAACTTGACATACGCCTTCACCACATTATCGAAGTAAGGCACGCAACTTGATGACACACAACGAACTTACGTAGTGTGCGGTCGATCACTTCCCAAACCCATGCCTCCTGCGATAAATGCTTCCTCGATAGGCGAGGGGAGGGGTCGGTAATAATTGTGCTGGTGATTACTCGATCTAGATTCGCACGATATGAGATGTGAGAAGCGTCAACGACGTTCGTATCAAGCACGATGCTATCACCTTATGATAGGTTCTAATGGTTTTTGAGCTGATGCCTGGGGCGCACGCCAGCACCTCTGAAATTCCGACTAGTGGCAGGCTGAGACGAATACAAAGTAGCGACCTCACGTGTTCAACATCGTGCCGAGCCTTGATCTCGAAGCGAGATCTTGCCAGTCACAGCACCTTCCTTACTTCAAGATTACGTCAGTGGCGACGCTAATGAGGTAATCGGAGCACGTTGGCTCGGCCTCCTCGTTCTCACCGTGCCTTGACTTAGCGGATCTCGCATTTATCCTTCCAGCCGACAACTCACCCAATTGGAGTTGCCAACGAGAAGACAAGCAGAAACTAAGTTCTTATCTTGCGATTAGCTGAGCACTCACCGCAGCGGCTTGTGCTCTAGACTCACTACTGCCATTAGCAGCAAATCCGACCTAGGAGAAAGAATAATGTCGAGGATGTAACCTAGTGACCAAGGAATTGACTTGTGGCTAGGCTTGATTAATAGCGGTGTCAGAGGCCGCCATCTTCTGAGTGGGTGTGAATATAAGAGCCCTTTCCCTTTCTCAGTGAACCTGAAGTGTGAACCCCATATCCAGTTTTCTTGCTTTGACCGTGCTCGCGTGGCCATTGAACGCGGTATCCGACACTTCCGAACAAAAGCACAATCCAGAAGACTCCTCTTGAACACCGGATCAAGCTTCCAGCAATTGCCGCGACTCCATTGATTTCTTTGCCACGACCGGATTCAGAAAGCGATCAATAAACATTAATCATTTCGAACACTCTTGTCGTCAATCAACATCCACTGTACAGTCATTTAGAGATCGGAGAGTCATCCGTACGACGATAGAGCAATGACCTCTCTCATCTTCTGGGGACCATATCTGGCCCACAAAGGTGTAGTAGCACACCGACGAGAAAAGCAAAGAATCAAGAACTATGAACGCTGGGAGGGCCTCAGAGATGACTATGACGAGCAGCGTAAGATCGCACGAGATTCAAGGTCGTTAGATATCCAGCGAACCGGACCCTGGGATCCAAACCAGCCAGATGCGTACGTTCAACCTCAATTCCAGAATGAAGACCGAGCCTACGTCAGTCTGCGAGATCAGCAGGAAGGGAACGATGCGCGAACAGGTTGGAGACCGCAAGAAAGTTGGGAGCCACCAAGGACACAAGTGCAGGCGCAGATGACTGGTCGGGCACAGCAGTCGCATCCACAGGCACAGCGACATGTCAGCATGACGCCCACTATGACCGGGCAGACGAGCGGTTTGCCGCTAAGAGCGCAGAAGACTGGTGCCACCTGGGATGAAGGATTACCGGCTCCTCTTCAGGTGTCTAGGAGAAGCTTTGATGGCTACGACCAGTCGCAAACATATCAACCTCCTTCTGATCCTCGTCCTGTGTCGGGACAGCCAAGTCGAAGTCGCGGTTCCCCAACGTCGAGACAACCCAGTATGAACAGTAGTACGTCCAGAACACACACGCCGAGCGGGCTAAGAGAGACGACGCCCGCACCGATGTCGAACCTGCAAAGACAGTACAGCCCTCCAGATATGCAAATCACGAGGGTGCAAGAGCTGCCAAAGAACGAGTTCGGGTTTGTTGAGCCGGCTCACCAGGCGCCTGGTGGGAGAATGGCAGAATTGATTGAAAGAGGATATTGATGAAGACACGATGAAATGGTATTGCTTTGTTGGATGAGCGTTTGAGCATTGAGGCGCACGAGGTGTAGGAAATCGAGTGCATGTGTGGCTGGCGTGGTGATCTCTGTCGATATTTATGGGTAGACGCACGATAATTTACTCGGAATGTACGCATTTCCCCAAACCGCGATCCAGATCTGGGCCGAAGCATTAAAAACACAGCCGCCTTAACGTCGCTCACTATGTCGATCCAACTATGCATCGTATGCTCTGCGCTGCACGACATCTACGCTGCGTATCATGCGGCCTGTTCAGACTTGCCTTTCCACCAACGGTAATTGCATATATGGCATTCGTGAACAACCGAACTCTACCTCGTACCAACAGAGCAACCACTGGTGCAATGGAACCGGCTGGAATCTTTGAGCGTCCGATCGGCAGGAGCTGGAGAGTGCCCCTGAAACACCCAGATAGGTGACGCAAGAGCTCGCAATGCTGCAAAACGGTTCGCGAGCCCACAACAAGCTATTGACAGTGTCACCCACAACTTCAAAGTGCGTAGATACCTGGAAGCAAGCTCTGCAAGGCAATCCAAATGCACCTCTTAATCTGCACTCCGTACCGTAAAACTGTAACCCTTGCAACTACCCTTACATGTGTGCTGAAAATCAATACCATGATGTGTTGCTCGTTGCCATTGATGCTGCAAGGGAGATAAAGTTAGTGGTGTAGGGTCCACCCAGAATTCCGATTGTGGTGTGGTGACAGGCGCGGCAAGGGCGGGCTGGACCTGCTTTCCCACGAATCTGTAACACGCTAAAACGTACTTCGCACTTCGCGGTCAGCCCGACTTGAAGACCAACCATCATCTCACATTGTTCGTATACAATTTTACGACATATCTTACCCAAGAGATGCGATATATACCACTGGTGCCCTCCGCAGTCGACGATAAATATGGTCACACCTTCGCGGCGTCTTCGCGGCGGAGGCATGGCCTCGCCCAATAAATGGCTCTCGTGGACATTACTCGCACTGTACACGACCTACCTGCCGGCAGCGGTGTCGGCGTCGGCGTCGGCTTCCAATGTCCATATCATTGCTAGCGGCAGTGATCCTCCACTACCCGCATCCACTCGAATCGAAAAGCAGACCACAGCAGGCCGCAGTCCAGCTGAGATTCCACTGCTCAACCACGAAATTCCTACAGCGAAATTTCGAAACACAAATGAAGAGGTCGAAGAGCGATATCATGCATTGGCTCCAGCAAGCTACAACAAGCCTGCTGTTAGAGCACCAGTCATACAACAGTCTACAGAGTCACAAGCACTCTCGCTGCCGGATGGAGCGCGAAGTCTGTCGGACTGGGAAGCAGATGATATTGTCCTTCTCTCCACCATCGACGGTGCTCTGCACGCCAGAGACCGGAGGACAGGCCGAAAGAGATGGACATTGAGAATGCCCGAGCCCATGATTCAGGCAGAGCACTATCAGCAAAACCGCTCGGATTCCGATGAATTACAGGTGCAAGACGATTACATCTTTATTGTCGAACCAAGTAGTGATGGCCAACTCTATGCCCAATTCGCTGACCCTCGAATTGGCTTGTATCGCCTACCGGCCACGGTCAGAAAGATGGCAACAGAAGTGCCATTCTCTATGCATTTGAACGGCCAATACCTGGCAACCACAAGCCAACAGGAGTCGAAAGCCTACACTATCGATGCTATGACAGGAGATATACTGCATGAGTTCCCAAGGTCAAAGTCTTCTATTAAATCTGATCTGCAGCCCCGATGCCGCCCCAGATCGGGCTTAAATTTCGAGGATTCTGCTTGCCGGCCCGGGAGGACTTTGCGTCTCGGTCGGAACACGTACACCTTCACCATCTCTAACGAAGAGACTGGCCAAGATTTGTGCACCATTCGGTTCTCGGAGTGGGTTACGAACAAGATGGACCATGATCTCCAGAATCAACACACTACCTCCTTTGACGGGTACGACCTGCGCGTTTTCCACAACGGCTGGGCAGTTGCTCTCGACACCACAGCCGAACCCGACAAGCAGCATATACATCACTTCCCGCTCGACAGCCCTGTCGCAAGGGTGTTTGATATAGCCAGAAACACAGATGACGACGAGAGCGATCCTGTCATTCTCTCGAGATCCGCTGATTTCATCCCTTCGGAGGATGTTCAACTTCTGAGACAAGACCCTACTGTAAATCAGCGCGTCTTCATCAACAGGACTAATCAGGGTCAATGGTTTGCGATGTCCGAGCAGTCGTACCCTGGCGTCACATCCACAGCAAAACTTGCAAATGTGCAACAGCAGTACTTCACTGAACCGCTCGACTTGCACGGCGACATGAAGGATATCATTGGTGTACATCTGCTTTCCGATAAGCAGCCTGTGGCACAGCAGCGATTGACAATTGGTCCTTCTGCAGCCAATTCGAATTCAAATTCTGACCTGATTGCTGAGCCTCCAAAAGGCTTGAATATGACCCATGATACTGAAGCTATTACCATCACACGCTGGAGCCGCTTCTCAGACACATTCCTAGGAGCAGTATTCATGCTGGTCGCATGCGTCCTGATTTTGTCTGGGAAGGACCGTTTCAACCTGAAGCAATTTAAGCAAGCATTCACGGCAACTGGCTCGAAACCTGAGCCTCTCGCTATGCAAGCGCCTGAAGTCATCCTGACTTCGACCTCACCCTCGGACCAGAGTCCCACATCGGCCTTGGCGACAGCAACAGAGCCGGCTGCGGAACTTGAGGAAGCCCTTGCAGAAAACAAGATAATCACACCGAGTCACAGTCGTGCCCAGAGCACAGTGTCCGTTCCTTCTCCCGGAAAGGCGGACGATGTTGGCTCAGAGGCAGAATCAGAAGATGAGAATGGATCACAAGAGAAGAAGCGGAAAAAGACGAAACGTGGTGGGCGAGGAGGACGCCGCAACAAGAAAAAGGGGGATGCGACCACCTTTGAGCCAAAGCCTGTCGTCTCGCAAGAGAAGCATTTGAAGGATGGTATGGTTCAGGTTGGACGCCTAGCCTACGATAGCAGGCTTGAGAATTGCCTCGGCCAAGGAAGTAGCGGAACAGCAGTATTCCCTGGCACGTTTGATGGCCGTCTTGTTGCCGTCAAACGGCTAGTGAAGACTGCAAACAGCCTAGCCGAAAAAGAGATCCGTCATCTCGTATCGTCCGATGAACATCCGAATGTCATCCGGTATCACGGCAAAGAGGAGTCGCCCAGCTTCTTCTACATTGCGCTTGATAAGTTCGATACATCTCTCGACCAGTTCGTCGAATTCTACGACAAGTTCCCATCTCTGGTATCTCCCGCAAGAGGTTACGATGTCAAGGATGCTCTCTGCCAGATCACACGCGGTGTACAGCATCTACACTCACTCAAGCTTGTTCACCGGGACATCAAGCCGCAGAATATCCTCGTTCGGCCAGTCAAATCGAATAGAGCCTTGCCGGACGGCCAGTTGACGCCCCTATTGTTCGTCATCTCCGACTTCGGCCTCTGCAAGCCGTTAGAGGACGGTCCGGACTCTGTATTTGCGGCTACACGGACCGCCGCGGGCACAACGGGTTGGAAAGCACCAGAGTTACTGGTGTCCTCCCGAGATGCTGTTGCGGCACCTCTGGCCAGCGTCGAATCAACTCAAAGCACAGTATCTCAGCCGGCCTCTAAATCAGTCACGGCGTCCAGCACTAGCGATGGGCCTTCCGGTACGATCATCGACCCACCCTCAGGGCGCCGAGCGACCAAGGCGATCGACATCTTCAGTTTAGGATGCGTTTTCTTCTACGTTCTTACTCGAGGTGCACACCCGTTCGATCGCGGCGGCTCACCACTCGCCAGAGATCTCAACATTAAAGACGATAAATACGACACCTCCCTCCTGCGAGATTCCTTCGTCGGCTATGACTATGATGCCGATGATCTAATCATGCAGATGATAATGCACAACCCGAAAGCTCGGCCCGACACCTCCGGCGTTCTCTCCCACCCCTATTTCTGGAAAGTCGAGCATAAACTCGACTTCTTGTGTGCGGTATCGGACAACTACGAGGAGCGGAAACAGAAAATAGTCAACATCCACGATGAGAATGCTCCAAGATCGGATTTTGAGAAAAAGATTCTAGCTGAACTGGAGGCTCTCCAACACAAAGCTCCCAACGTTATCGGCCTCAACAAACAGGGCGTCCTTCAGGATTTCCTCAATGCATTGCCGAAGTCCTTTATTAGTGAGATGGGCAAGCAACGCAAATATACCGGAACGAAAATGATCGACCTCCTTCGAGTAATCCGAAATAAGAAGAACCATTTCCATGATCTACCAACTGAAGTCAAAGAAATGATGATACGACGTACCCCCAAGTGGTCAAAGACGCCTCAGATTGAAGGATACTATGCCTTTTGGAGAGACAGGTTTCCGAGTATTCTGGTCAATTGCCATCAACTCCTTCAGGAGCGCGGGTTAGTGGAAGAATTTGGACTGGAGAGGTATTATGAGGGCGGTCTTGCTTGAGCTCGGGGGTGGTCTGTCAGTTCCAGGAGGGCGCTGGTGGTGGAAAATGAGCGCATTCTAGATGGTAGCTAGCTCGAGAATCAGAATGTATTTTCTACCAGAATTAGATCTCTCGATCCTTTTCCGAATCCATCTTCGATCTTCCAAGAGTAGCCCGTGTCTGAGATTCTCACATGTCCTATCAGAATAGATCAATAACAACAGCTGCCTCGATACCATGTTTCTGACTGCGTCTCCAGCGCCTCCTTCCTGCACCAATAGTCCAAGTGGCGATGATCTTCGCCGTTTCCGCCGGCGCCGTGCTCGTCACGCACGCATATAGTACGAGTACTTATAGCCATCACCTCGGCAAATGGCATGTCGCGCGTATAACTAGCACGGCACGCGTTACGAGGACAGAGTTCGCAGATACTTGACGGTTGGGACATGGTGGTTGCAATACAGCGAGCTTGGTCATTGCGTTATGCTTGCTGCATTAGTGTTGTGGTCCCTTGCTGAACCAACTCTGGCTGCGCAGATACAGATATGGGGCCGGGATCTATGGAAGCAGCGGTCTGGATGCGGGAATGGGTTTCACAGTGGATGTCTCACGCTACATTACGTTGCGATGTTTTGGAAGCTGCCATGTGCTGCTCAGAGCCGTGCGTGTTGAGCAGAAAGGCAGTGGTCAGATCAACGGTGCTGGACGTGCAAGAATCTGCAGTGGTTGGATATTGACATAACTTTTATTGCGCCGAGGCATTCATGGCTATCGTCGATGTTACATACAGTTGGACAGCTTCTGAAACTCAGGATGAGACTAGCGACAACGTTCCGTTCGCCTGCAGGTCTCTGCTGCTGAAACCAACGCTTATGCCGAATTCTCCGCTCGGGATCAACCACTCCTGTGATACAATGTCCCAATAGCTCACGTCTCTGCGTCTCAAGGGGAGTTGAACAGTCGAGCTCTCACCAGGCTGCAACATCACCTTCTCGAATCCTCGAAGGACCTGGCTTGGCGTACCGGTGGGTACGCTATCCTGTGGCATGGACAAGTAGAGCTGGACAACAGTTGCCCCTGCCACATCGCCTGTGTTAGAAACAGTGACCGAAGCAGTCGCCACATTTTCCCACAGAGCTGGTGTCGCCTCGGTCATGTGCAGCTATCAACGAATCAACCAGACTTATGGCTGTCAAAACTCAAAAACTCAGAATGGCCTTCTTAAAGGCGAGCTAGGATTTCAAGGATACGTCATGTCAGACTGGGGTGCGACACACGCTAGCATAGAGACCGTGCTTGGAGGCCTCGACATGGACATGCCGGGCTCAATTTCATTTAGCGCATCAGGCACGGACCGGCCCAGCTTCTTCGGTGGTAATCTGACAGCTCTTGTGCAAAATGGTACTATTCCCGAGACGAGGCTCGACGATATGGTTCGACGCATCATGACACCTTACTACTATCTTGGGCAGGACCAGGGATTTCCGACAGTCGATCCTTCCACTGAAGCTGTATCGAATGCCCGTTCCAACAGGTATCAGCTACCGATCGCACCTGCACGCGACGTCCGGGCAGACCATGCCGGTCTCATTAGAGTCATCGGATCAGCCGGCACAGTTTTGCTCAAGAACACCAACAACACTCTCCCACTTAGTAAGCCCGCCAACATTGCAGTCTTCGGCAACGATGCGCCAGATGTAACCAATGGGCTTGCCATCGTAGCCAATTCCAGCATCGGCACCCTGGTGTTGGGTGGTGGATCGGGCACTGCGAGAGCGACATACGTGGTGTCTCCGCTGTCTGCTCTGCTCGACAAGGCGACGCAAGATGGCACCAGAGTCCAGTACGTGACCGACAACAGCGAGATTGCTAGAGGCAATCTCGGAGGCCTTTATCCTCTACCCGATGTCTGTCTGGTGTTTCTCAAGACATACGCGGGCGAAGGTAACGATCGGTCATTATTCACCCTCGACTTTAACTCTACAGCCGTCATGTCTCAAATCACAAACGTTTGCAGCAATACAGTAGTCGTCACGCATTCTGTCGGCGTCAACACCCTGCCATGGGCGGAGAACCCGAATGTGACAGCGATTCTAGCAGCTCATCTGCCCGGCCAGGAAAGCGGCAATTCCATTGTTGATATTCTCTATGGCGCAGTCAATCCAAGTGGCAAGCTACCATACACCATCGCCAGGAACGAAAGCGACTACAACGCGCCAATCCTCAATCTCACCGGCACGCCTGACTCATACAATGCCGATGCATGGCAAGGCGATTTCACAGAAGGACTCATGATCGACTACCGTCATTTCGACGATGCAGGGATCGAGCCTTTGTATGAGTTCGGCCATGGGCTAAGCTACAGCACATTCGCGCTGCAGGACTTGACCGTCGAGTCTGTCTCGGGAAGTACTCCATCTATTCCACCTGCATCTGATCAAGTGACCCCAGGCGGAAACCCAGCTCTGTGGGAAAATGTGGCGACTGCTTCGGTCACTGTTTCTAACACAGGCGATGTGGCAGGGGCAACTGTTGTCCAGCTCTACTTGTCCATGCCACAGGATAGCGTACCCA